>Ga0163149_10000207_pt1 | contig 77296 bp, 66 predicted proteins | sample OliLakLV19MP5G1_FD_148604 | JGI IMG/M metagenome (GOLD analysis project Ga0163149, IMG submission 148604) | Freshwater microbial mat bacterial communities from Lake Vanda, McMurdo Dry Valleys, Antarctica - Oligotrophic Lake LV.19.MP5.G1 | ecosystem: Environmental > Aquatic > Freshwater > Lake >...
TTTCATTACTTGTCTGCCAATAATTGCAATACAATATTTAATTAGCTTAAAATTTAAAAACTTCCTAGTGCCAATTGGTATAGGACTTTTAGGACTAGTTGGTTCACTTATAGGTTTAAGCTGGAAATATATATTTATTAGTCCTTATAGTTATTGTGCAATGACAATTATGCAAACAAAAAGAGATTTTAATATTTTTCAATTTTCCACTATTTACTTTATTGTAATTATGATTATAAGCTATTATTTATATATATCAAAAAAAGAAAAAGGTTAGGTGAAAAAATTAAAGGTCAGCTGCTAACAGCCTAAATTCAATTTGGGCATTCGGCTTCGGCATTTGCAAAAGCAGTCGCTTCGCGAAAGACAATTATTTTCGCTTTGCAAATGTCTAATAAACATAGTATCATTGTCAGTAATATTTCGGTAGACAGTGTTTCAAAACCCAAACTGAAATTTAGCTGCAAACCGTCAGGTTGTGAAAAAACTAAAATGAAATTGCTGAGAATCGCTTAAATGAATTTTTAATCGGGCAGGTATCCGAATAAAAAAATGATAAATTTAGTTTTTTCACAGACTGACGTTATGTGTAATGCTGTAAGACATTAACGAAATTATGAATGAATATTTAAACGGAGACATTAAATTAAAAATTCAAGGACTTGCCTACTATCAAATTGTGGGTGGAGCTGTTGGACTCGGCTTGACAGTTATGGCGCTTATTCAAGCCGAAACGACAAATGGATTATTACTATCAATGTTGACAGTTTTTGCCGGACTATTTTGTTTTTCTATTATTTGCGGGCAACAACTTCTTAAAGGCAACCTGAAGCGAGGCTTAAAATTGTCGACTGTAAACCAATTCTTACAAGTCTTTAATTTTGCTTTTGCCGGTTACTCTTTTAAATATGTAGCCGGACTTTTACTTTCATTAGGGATTGACTTAACACAAGGATTTAATTTCACTTTTAATTTTTCAATACCTGCATTTCGCTTTAATATTAACGCAGAGAATGATGTTCTAAATGTTGGATTTAATCTTATTGCAATATTTTTAGTTTATTACATTGACAAGTTGCAAAAACAAGATGAACTTGCTAAAGAATTTTTTGATGCTTCTAAAAGTGTAACGACTGAAATTTTAAAGTAGCACTACACACCGGCTAAGCAAAATTGCGGCTTTCTGCAAGTTCGCAAATGCAAATTAAGGTGCTACGCGAAATTTCTGGCATTTGCTAATTTCCTTTTGTACTTTTAATGAAGTTTATCGGTTAAGACAGTTTTGCTTTTCAAAACCGTAACTTCGCCTAGCCTTAAACGTTATGCCTCATTGTAAAAAGACCGTGCAAACCGACAGACATCTGCAAGAAAAGCCAACCCTACATTTTAGCACCGCACTAACGACCAAATCAGAAATTAATCTTACTTTTAACGAATCAGTCACAATAATATATGTACATCAACTCACTAAATCCACCTCTACAAGGGCATCCATTTTGCTTGAATGGGCTGGCTCGGTAACCATTGAAGTGCATAATATTCTACCATCTGGAATCGTTGTTCAATCAATATAAAATGAATGTTTTTGGTCATTTTTTTAATTCTGAAAAGCTGAAATCTGAAAAATTATCAGAGGCTGCCCTTACTATATCCAATTTAGGATACAGCTGCAAAGATTGGAATCCTGTAAAGACCATTTCATTGTATGACCACGTGATAAAGTATCCCCAAAATAATAGAATCACAGTCAATCTTGTAAAATATGATGTTTTATTGCAAATTGATTCTGAAAGAGGATTAATGGCGTTTGCAGGTGATTTTATAAATACGGTGAATCAAGAAGAGGGTGTTTTTATGGACGAAGTAACAGAGTTTTTTGAAAAAATTCATAGTATATACGACTTTGAATTTGGGTTTATTGACAAAGAAGGAGACACGAATATTAAATTATTTAATTTTATAAATCTGTGCTCAATAGAAACTATATTTTTCCTTAACTATTACGGATATAAATTCGTCCAAAAGTTTGGTGCCGATTTATGGGTAAATGCACCCGGTACCGCTACCGTGCTGACAGGCGATACCATTAAGTATTATTCCAGAGAAAAAATCAAAGGCCCAAGCAAAAAAGAAGCGATGGCTGTAACAGAATATTTCAAAGATTTCGGGTCCCCTTGTATTTATAGGGCAAAGAAAAGTGAAGATTGGTAACCTACGAAAATTATACCAGCCACAATGTCCACTAACAATAATATAGTGGAAGGATTTGAATATTTGCATCGCCTATTGTTACGTAGATTGGATAACAGTTAACTAGTGATGGAACTATTGCTATAGAACCTCTTACCTATGACAAAGACACAGAATTTTTTTACAAATTTCTTCAATTCATAGCAAATTAAACAGGGATAAAACATATTTTATTTTTTGTACTTAGAGAAAACATTCAAAAAAAACAGGAATTTGAAATTGCTTTACGTTACATTTGCTAAAACTAATTTATAGAACTCCCCTTTAAATGAGCGACTAAATTTGAATGGAAGACAAATCCGTTTGGATGTATTCTTCCTTTTTGAACAAATAGCGATAGATTAAATCATCCATAAAACAAAGGCCCATGACTACTGGTTATCTCGTGAAATGTATATCGAAAAGAAAAACCGCTGACATGTACCTTGAACAAGCCGTTGCTTTAAAACATAAGCATTACTGGACCTATATCTTGCACCGGATTTTACTTAAAATAGACGGAAAAAATAGGAAATTTAAAAAGACAGATTTCATTCCTGAACTTCAAAAGCATTTTGGTGAAATTGGTTCAATAGAAACTGGGAAATTAATTTTCAAATCGCTTGCAGGCCCCTACGGATTTATCTTTAACAAGGAGACAAAACTGATTAACCAAATTTCTAAGCGTTTTGACACTGGACAATTTAACGCAATAGACTTAATAAATCTAAATGATAGCCTTCTTAATAATTCCTATTGGGTGTGTCAAAATTTAGCATACTTTTTTAATAAGGAATTTAGTCCATTTTATAAAACTGAAATCGTTCTGAAAATTACCTCGAAAATGAAACCTGAGGGCGAAATTCCAACCTTGATCACCGAACGTCTCCCGTTGAATAGATTTTCATCGCGAATTCTGCGTGATATGGATTCGGATAAAAATAGGTGGGTGGCCGAGTACGGTTATGATAAGATGGCACATAAAAGTTGGGTCGGAAATGATATCAACCTTGCATTTATTAAAAATAGAACAAGCACCGAATGCGAGCTAGTGATTCTGTGTGATGAAAAATGGGTTGATCACATTGAAATTGATCATGTATTTGAAAGTGCTGGGTAATTCTAAACCAAGGGCTAAGGACATCTTTTCCTGCCCAGTTTAATGGACTTGTTTTGTATGGTGTAAAGTATTTTCTCTAAATAGTCAACCTTAGTGTATAAGCTTACCCAATCTTCGCCCAATTTAAAAGAGAAAATTATTAACTTTAAATTTCGAAAGATGAAAACAACAAAATTCTCAGAGAATCAAATTATTGCTATGTTAAATCCAAATTCCGCATTAGAAGAAAATCAATTTCTTTCACATTCCAAAACCATTATCTGTAAAAGGATTGCCGCCATTTTTAGCTTCTTTTTTTCTAATGAGTAGCATTAGAGATTTTTCACTCAATTTTTAGTTTTTTAAAATGATTTTCAAATAATTACAGGGCTGGATTTGACGAAATTATAACTTAACGCGTAATTTAGGTTTAAAAATCAATTTAAACAAATACCAACTCTTCACAGCCACACAGCAAACTGCCAACCAGACGACCGAAAAGAACAACGAAGGCATAACAGCAACTACGCTCCATTTTTTGCGGGTTAGCGCTCAAATGCATAACTTGGATATAGCAAAAAACGGCGTATAGTCGCCAAACGTTATAGGCAAGCGTGACGAAAACACCTGACTCCCTAAAATAAATTTGCATTGGACGTATATTTTTTGTATATTTGTACGTATAAATAAATCTATATCATGGACACAAAACTGACATTAAAACTTAATGAGGATATTATCGAAAAAGCTAAAGAATATGCAAAAGCTAAGAAAACTAGTCTTTCAGATTTGATTGAAAATTATTTGCAAAAATTGACTACTGACAAAAAAAACAATAAGACAATTACTCCTCTTGTTAAAAGCCTTTCTGGGGTTATCAGTCTTTCTAAAAATTATAACGACAAAAAAGAATATACAAACTACTTAACTAATAAATATAAATAAGTGGAAAAGGTATTTGTTGACTCCGATATTGTTCTTGATCTATTAAGCGCAATACAACCACATTATAACTATGCGGCTGAATTATTCTCTCTTGCTGACGAAAATACAATCAAACTTTATGTTTCTTCATTAACTTTTGCCAATGTAAATTATATATTATCAAAACAACTTTCAGCCGGACAGTCAAGAAAAATGCTGTTAAAATTCAAGACTCTTATTAATGTATTATCAGTTAATGACAAAATTATTGAGCTTGCTTTAGCTTCGGACTTCTCGGATTTTGAGGATGCAATTCAATATAATACTGCAATTGAAAATGGTATAGCCACTTTGCTGACAAGAAATCTTAAAGATTTCAAAAAAGCGGACATCACAATCCTGACGGCACAACAATATTTAAAAGCAATAGAGTAACGCCAGCCTATAACAGCGGTCTTGCTCCATTTTTTGCGTGTTAACGCTCAAATGTGTAAATGGACATAGCAAAAAACGGCGTGTAGTCGCAAACCGTTAGGCAACATTATAAAGAAACAACAACCAATATAACAACTGTAAATATGAAACTACTAAAACTTACTTTGCTTTTGACAATTCTAAGCAATTCGACTTATGCAATAACACGATATGTTACTCCGACAGGTTCGGGTATTCAAGATGGTTCCAGCTGGACAAATGCAGCTCCTGGAAATTCACTTCAAACAATAATCAATACCTCTGCATCTGGTGACGAAGTTTGGGTCGCCTGTGGAACATACACAACTACAAGCACAACAAATAGAAACATTTCTTTCAGTATGAGAAATGGGGTAGTAATTTATGGCAGTTTTGCCGGAACAGAAATTACTTTATCACAACGTATTTTAAGTTGTGGACCTTGTAGTATTTTAAGTGGTGAAATTGGCATATCGGGTAATTCAGACAATAGTTATCACGTGGTAAGCAATCCTATTGGAATAAATAATACTGCAATAATAGATGGCTTTGTAGTGCAAAACGGAAACGATAATAGAGCAGCTACCTTGACAAATGGTTTAGGTGGAGGTTTTTATAATAACGGGGGCAATTCAGGAAATGTTTGCAGTCCTACTATCCGAAATTGTGTTATAAGGAATAATTCCGCTCAATTTGGTGCAGGTATACTTAATAGCGGACACACAAGCGGTAACTCTTCGCCTATAATAACAAACTGTATAATTACCAATAATACTGCATACATCGATGGGGGAGGGCTCGACAATTTCGGATTAGGCGGTGTGTCAAGCCCAACAATTACTAACAGTTTAATTTATTCAAATAGTGCTGCACAAAGAGGAGGAGGAATGTTCTGTTGGGGAGGTAATGGTGGTAATGCTAATCCAATTGTTGTGAATTGTGTTTTTGCAAATAATTCTGCTGTTGACGGTGGGGGAATTATATCCAGTAGAGAAAATTCACCAATCGGTAGTTTTTCAGGAAATAGTAACCCAATTATTTTTAATTCTGTTTTTTGGGGAAATACTGCCTCTGGTACAGGACCACAATTTTTCTTATCTGGAGGATCAGGAGCAACATTCAATGCCACTTATTCAGACATTGATCTAACTGGCCAAACAACTCCTCATATAATTACTGGACCTGGCACAGGGAATTTAAACGTAAATCCTCTTTTTGTAAATATATCAAATGCTATTGGTACCGATAATTGTTGGCTCACATCAGATGACGGACTTCAATTACAAAACTCAAGTCCTTTAATTAATACAGGTAATTTGACAGGAGCTCCAATCCTAGATATTTTAGGAATTATACGTATGGGAAATCCTGACATCGGTGCTTATGAATACTCTATTACAACAAGTATAGTGAATAACGAAGTTGAGAATTTTAATATTTTTCCTAACCCAATTTCTGATGAACTTACAATACACTTCTCCGATAATTTAAATCATGTAATTCACATCCATGATATTTATGGGCAATTAGTACTTTCTAAAATTACTAGCACGACTGAAATTCTCAATGTATCCAATTTATCAAATGGACTTTATATTATCAAAATTGACGGTAAACAAAATAAGAAGTTGTTAAAAAAATAACGATTGCCTAACAGCGCCTAAGCTCAATTTTTTGCGGGTTAGCGCTCAAATGTGTAGCTTGGACATAGCAAAAAACGGCGTGTAGTCGCAAAACGTTGGCAATAATTAAGCCAGAATTTGTTAAAATCTAATTTCTTGCTTCCTGAAGAATTAATATTTTCATTGCCGTGCAGAAAACGGCCTATATATTTTACGACCTTCCGTTTTTATTCAACAATAAATTTCTTGTTATAATTAACTTTATCTTTATCCCTGCGGGCTACAATAAGAGCAAAACCCCACGTTTTTCACGTGGGGTTTTTGATTTTTATGCATCAGCGCATTGAAAGTTTACTTTTAAATGAGTGAGCGCATAAAAATCAAAAACCTTTTGAAAAAAGGTTTTGCTATTTCAAAATTAGACAGAAGGGAACTAGCGAAACTGAATCCCGAAAATATAATTCTTATTTTATCCCCTCGCTCTTCAAAAACGCATCTAGTTTTTCTTGAGTAAAACTTACTACCTTTTTAGCAGTTTCAACTTCTTCATTCCAGTGTTCGGGTTTTTTGGTTTGCTTTTCGGTATCGTTTTGTATGCGATCTAAAATCATGGATGATTCAATAACATCGGTTATTAAACCATGAGCATCTTCGTTTTTAGTGCTTAATAATTCCAGCAACAGATTTCTTTTTTTGAACGAAACTAAAGTGGCATTTGGGATCTGGTAGTGCTCCGTCAATTTATAAACGGATTGCATGAGTTGTTTTTTAGTTTCTTCGGTCATATAAATTGTTATTTACTGCAAATATAGTGTTAATGCGCAAATTACCATTTCACATCTCTTATCCCTTTTTGGCAATTTTTATCATCTGCAAAAAGAGGGGTTATGTAATTTGGTTGCGCAAAGGGGTTTATGGAATACTCCTCTTTTATGCATCATTAAATAAAACCTATAAAAATGACGAAAGGAAAACTAATACTCGCCACTTTAGCGCTAAGCGCCATAAGTATGATGGCTCAAACGGAAAATTTTACCCCGGCAAAAGTTGATTTTGATGCTTACGAGAAATTAGTGACCGAAGTAAAAGAGCATCGCAAAAGCAGATTAGTTAACCTCGAAGCCTTTTTAAAATTGAGCAAACAAGACGATGTGATCATTATTGATACGCGCTCGGATGCCATGTATAAAAGCAAACATGTTAAAGGCGCGGTGTATTTGAATTTTTCTGATTTTACTCAAGCAACTCTTGCACGCTTGATCAAATCAAAGGATACCAAGATCCTCATTTATTGCAATAATAATTTTGATAAAGACGATATCAATTTTCCAACCAAGGCTTATGTGCCTGCGGTTAAAAAGGAAAAAACAATAACAATGGCTTTAAATATACCTACCTATATTAATTTGTATGGCTATGGCTATAAAAATGTGTATGAGCTATCGGAGTTTGTAAACATTTACGATACCCGTATTACGTTCGAAGGAACATCGGTGGCGAAGAATTAGTCGAATCCCAAAGAGTTTCTTTCTATTATTTGGGCGCCTTAGCGCGCTTTTCACTTCAAGCCTGCTTGTGCTTTGCAATGTTTGTAGGGCTGCGGTGGCTTCCGTTGGTCGCCTCCTCACCCAACAAACATTACGCAAAGCCCTGCGCAGGGCTTTGCGTTTCAATCGCTGGCGCAGCATTTCCGTTGAGTGGGCGGTAAAAAATATGAGGTTACAATGCAGATGAGAAATTTCTGATAGAACAAAACGTTTGGTTTTTATTCCATATTATTGAAAACAACATGTTGCCGTTTTTAAGTCATTAATACTAAAAACTTCCTTTTTAACATATAAAGTCTTGTTGTTTGACAAGGCTTTTGTATTTATTACAACTGGCTATCAATAGGTTACAAACTACTTTTAATTTCCAGGCAGCGTTTTCATAAAACCATACTCTTATATATGTAATCAATCATGTAATAATTAATAAAACCTATAAAATGAAAACAACAACTACAAAAACAAAAACGATCCTTTCAACATTAATGCTTGCCCTCTTTTTATTGATCGGCAACAACCTTAAGGCACAAGTTTGTACCGCAAGTTTTAACTATACAGTAAACGCAAACGGAAACGTATCATTTCTATCTACATCAGTTCCTAGCACGCTTAACTGCCAGTGGAGTTTTGGAAATAGCCAAAATGCCACAGGAACAAGCGCTTCTACAACTTATACAGCAAACGGAACATATACTGTATGGTTATTTACTTGGAATTCACCTACAACATGCAGCGCAACGGCAACGCAAACTATTTTGATCACAAACGCCGCTACCAACACGTGTAATTTACAAGCAGGCTTTACTAAAACTGTAGGTGCTAACGGTGCAGTATATTTTACAAATACATCTACTAATACATCTACGTTAACTTCGTACTACTGGACGATCAACAATAATTATTTTTCATCTGTACAAAATCCAACTACAACATTAAACAATGGCTATTATACCATCTGTTTAAATGTAACCGATTCATTGAACAATTGTTTTGATTCGTATTGCGATTCGGTATTTATTACAAATTCAACAAATACCTGTAGCTTGAATGCCAATTTCTCATATACACTTGGAAGTAATGGTAGTGTGTCTTTTGCAAGCACTTCAACCGGAACTAATGCCAATACCAATTACTCTTGGTGGTTTGGAAATAACCAATCGGCTAACACTGCAAACGCAAGTACAAATTATCCATTCAATGGCTTTTACACTGTTTGCTTGTTCCTTACAAATAACAACTCAAATTGCACAAGCAGTTATTGCGATACGCTTCAAATCACTAATGCTTCTAACAGCTCAACATGTAATGCAAGTTTCAACTTTACTGTTGGCACAGGTGGTAACGTAATTTTTGCAAGTAATTCAACAGGTACAACCAGTTCTACAAATTATTTGTGGTCATTTAATAATACCACATCGTCAACTGGTCCTACAGCAAGTCAAACATTTACTAATTTCTTTAATTATGTATGCTTAACAATTTATGACTCTACATCACTTTGCTTTAGCACATATTGCGATACAGTTATCATCCCTTCTCTTCCATGTAACCCTAACGTTAACTTTGTTATGGTGCAAGATACTTCACAAGCATTAACATGGTGGGCTTTTGCAAACTATCCATCAAACGTTACAAATGCAGTTTGGAGTTGGGGAGATAATAGCAGCTCAACTGGGTTTTTCCCTTCGCATACCTACTCTGCTTCAGGTTTCTATAACATTTGTGTTACCATTACTGTATCATGCGCAGGCACCGCAAGTTTCTGTTCAAATACATTCATCAACAAAAGTGCAGAAGCTCCATTGCCAATGTATCATGTAAATGTGGCAGCAAGTTCGGCACCAACAAGTATAAAAGTGAATACAGCTAAAGAAAACATGACGGATATTTTATTGTTTCCTAATCCGGCAAAAGAGCTTACTCATTTAAGAGTGAACATGACTAATGCAGGAGATATTAGCATAGCCATTTACGAGATCACGGGCAAACTTGTACAACAACAAGATCGTAAAGCATTTCAAGGAGTAAATGAAGTTGAACTTCAAACAAACGACCTTAAAAAAGGAATGTACTTTGTTACTATTAACAGTGGAAACGCTAAAAAGACCGTTCGTTTAATTAAAGAATAATTATAACTTTACTTTGAAACAAAAGCACGCTAATTTAAGTGTGCTTTTGTTCTTAGTTTAAAAGTGGAGAACCTAGCCGAAATAGTTAACCGTTGTAAACAGAATGACTCAAAAGCTCAGGAACTCCTTTTTACCTCCTATTCTAAATCGTTGTATGGAATTTGTTGTAGATATATAAAGAATAGAGACGATGCTGAAGATGTACTACAAGATTCATTCATTAAAATATTTCTAAATTTAAATAAGTTCAAGGCAGAAGGAAATTTTGAAGGGTGGATGAAACGCATCACCGTAAACACAGCACTAACTTATTTAAAAGAAAAACAAAAAATAAAGTTTGAGTCGGCCGATAAACTGTTTATTGTTGATGAAGTTGAAACAGACATAGAAGAAGACATCAAGGCAGAGTACATTTTAGAATGCCTCAATGAACTTCCTACGGGTTACCGAACTATATTTAATCTTTACTTGGTGGAAGGTTTTAGTCACAAAGAAATTGCAGATCAATTAGGAATAAAAGAAAGCACAAGCAGAAGTCAGTACAGCAAAGCACGTCAGTACCTGATAGAACTCATTAACAAAAAAGAACTAGGAAAAAAAACACAATGGAAAGCAATAAGCATAATGATGAGCTTATTAAGCGCAAGCTGGACGGTGTTAGCATTGAGCCTCGCAAATTAAAATTTGCAGAAGTTAAAGCTAATTACGAAAAAGCTAAAGATGCTTCAAGTAATAAATGGGGTTTATACTTCATTATTGGTGGGCTTGGCCTTGCTGTATTTTTATCTGCCTATTTTATGTTGAATTCAGACTCAGAGAAAAATTTAGCCGATAATAATTCCCCAACCGCTCAGGTTATGCAAGCTGAGCCATTAAAAACTCAAAACGCTAATTCTACTTCAAACGCTTCTACAGATCAAAACACCATTCATTCAGTGGGAACTACTAACAAAGATAAACTTGTGGAACGTAAAAATTCAGAAGCATCAGTTTCAGAAACTGTTGCTGAAGAAACTAATACTATCAAAGAAGCAAAAGAAACTTCTGTTGCCAAAACATCAAACGATACAAAGATTGCTTCAAATTCTAAAACCAATTCTGACATTAAAGAAGTAAAACCGGTTAAAAAAAGTACTTCCTCTAGCTCAGTACCTGAAAACTCAAGCACTGAAGAGAAAAAGTCAACTAACCTATCTTCCAAAGAGTCAAGAAAAAATACAACAACAAAATCGGTTGATAATACAAGTTCAAAAAATAATGATCTACTAGCAAGAACAAAAAATAGTGAGAACAAACCTATTATAAAAGGCAAAGTAAGATCTAGTGGATTTAACTCTACAACTCCTAGCAAAAAATCTAAGGATCCTAAAATTGAGAAGGCTGTTAAAAATTCAACAGAAACAATAAGTGGTAACTCATCCGATCAAACAAAAGCATTAGAAACAAAAAGTATAAATAACACTAAAAACGAAAACAAAACTACCAGAACCGAAAAGAAAGAACCACTATTATTAGATCAAGAAAATCAAAATAGTGAAAAAACGAATGAGGATGCAATTTCCAAAGAACAAAATAAAAAAGTGGAAGTAACAAAAGCATCGGAAACAAACACACTTGCCACTTCGAACCCTGTAGCTAACTCAAACACATTCGTTACCAAAAGCGTTGATAACACCAATACTGTGAACGCAAAAACAAACGAAGCTATTGGTTCGGGCTCAGTAAGTCCACGCAATAAACACCAATTTATTTTGAGTACCGAGATCGTTTATACTTCCATATCTTATCAAACTAAAGCAAATCCAAAAGCTCCTTCACAATTTAATCAAGGTGAACCAGGGTTTATTAACACTTACGTTAATGCCATGGGAACCGGAAAATATAAATTGTTTAACGGCTCGGCCTTTTTGAGTTATGTTTATAACGAAGGATTTGGCATAAGTACTGGTATAGGTTTCTTTAATTTAGAAACAAAAGTGAACACCGCTGGCTTTGGCAGCAAAAAAAACGTAACCATGTTCGACTCCTTGGTACACGCTTTTGATAGTTCAATGAATTGGATAGTAATAGACACCGTTTATAAAACTGTTACAACAGGAAACAACGCCGTTGTAAATGGTGATACAGTAAGAAATCAGGATTACTTGAATAACATCCGTTTTTATACCATACCATTCAAAATACACTACAATATCAAACTCACACCAAAATTCTCCATTGAACCACAAGCAGGAGTATTAATGGCAATTCCTCTTAACTCAAATCAATTAGTTGCTTCCAAAGCCTATTCTTTTGCATACACAAAAACAAAAAACAACCTTAATCCAAAGATCATGTATTTTGATCTTTCCTTAAAATTGGGTTATAAAATAAGTAATAATGCTCAGCTGTATATTAAACAAGGCTACTTCTTTAGAAACCGCTCCATCTACAATAGTGATTCACCAATTGAACTATCTTTAAAGAGTTTGTACACCTCTTTTGGCATAGCAATTCGCTTAAAATAAGCCCGTCACCTCCTCCTTTCTGCTAGGATGTCAGGATTTTTCATGACAAAATCGTTGAAAACTAATTGGATTAGAATTTGTATTGTACCTAAACAAAACTAATTTTGGTATAATTTAAAATCCTCAAAATCTATGTTCGATAACAATGAATTCAGAAAGTATGCCACAAAACACATGGGCATAAACAGTTTAACGTATGATAATTATTCATCACGTATAAGCTCATCACTCACTCCATATATCATCGAGGAGCGTCAATTAAACGTTGCACAAATGGACGTTTTTTCGCGTTTGATGATGGACAGGATCATATTTTTAGGTACCGGTATCAATGATCAGGTAGCAAATATTGTTCAGGCTCAATTATTATTCCTTGAAAGTGTTGACGCTAAAAAAGACATTCAAATTTACATAAACTCTCCGGGTGGTAGCGTTTATGCAGGTTTAGGTATTTATGATACCATGCAAATTGTAAAACCTGATGTGGCTACAATTTGTACAGGTATGGCAGCCAGTATGGGTGCTGTATTACAATGCGCAGGAGCTAAAGGAAAACGCACCGCTTTAAAACATGCTCGCGTGATGATCCATCAACCATTAGGTGGTGCTGAAGGTCAAGCCAGCGACATTGAGATCACTGCACGTGAGATCCAAAAACTTAAAAAGGAGTTATACGAGATTATTGCAAAACATAGTGGACAAACCTATGATAAAGTTTGGGCTGATAGCGATCGCGATTATTGGATGATAGCTTCAGAAGCTAAAGAATACGGAATGATTGATGAAGTATTAGAAAGAAGAGTATAAATAACATATTTAAATTGCACAAAAAAATGGGATCTATATAGATCCCATTTTTATTTAATAAATAAACTCCTACTTCCTTATTGCTTTATGTATTTAAGTACTTTTTCGATACTACCTAACTCTACTTTTACAAAGTATAAACCCTCGCTAATATTATAAAGATCTATGGCATTAACTCCCTTTTTTAATTCTCCCTGGTAAACTAAGTTTCCTAAAACATCGTGTATCTTAACATTTACATCAAAAGCAACACTCAAATTAAAACTTCCGTTGCTTGGATTAGGATATAAAGAAGTATGTTCTAACTTATCAACTTCTTCTATTCCTGTGCAAGGCGACACGTTAACTATAACGTTTGATCTGTTTAAACTTGAAGTACATGTTTGATCACCTGCAAAAAACGTATAGGTGCCTGTTGATAAAGTTGAAGTTACAAATAGTGAACCCGTTCCAATTACAACCGTTGATGTACCAGTTGAATACCAATTAATAGTTCCTGACCCACTTGCCATTAATGTTGCTGAATTACCTGCACAAATATTAAGATTTGCTGAAGGAGTGGTGATACTTGGCATTGAAGGAGGCATACATGTACAGGATTGCACACTGGTAATTGAAAGACTTGCAACAACAGGGTTAATGAATCCTGTTGTGACAACAACACTTCCTGAATTAAATGCAACGGTGTTTCCCGTAACTGAATACGATAATTTTGCTACCGAATACGTATTCATACAAGCCATATCTCCGTTAAAGTCAGATTTTATAGTTCCCATTTTTGCATCAATAGGCGAAGCCCTAACTTGAGAAATATATAAGTTAGAGAGACTATTGGTAACATCTCTAAAAACTAGACCGTTATTGATATTGAAAGTTTTGGTTGATACAGTATTCATAGCCGAATCGATCACATCGATATAATTGTTCAAATTGCTCCATACAAAAAGTTTATTTAGATAACTAAAACTTTTTATTCCGCCGGAGTGGTTCCACGAAATAGCATTTGCCGCTGGGGTACTGTTGAGAAGAGTTAAATTTGTGTCTATCTTACAAACTGAACTCACTGTGTTTGAAACATCTTTATAAACCATCATTCTCTTTTGATTAGAAAGTTTATAAATTATTGAACCCCCAACATTGCTTGCAAATGTACTGCCTGCATTAATCGAGAACGTTGTTGGGGTTTTGGAAGCTTTAGAAAAGAAATCGGAAACATTGCTCTTCCCCGAAAGCAATATAGTAGAATTACTCATATCCAAATAACTATAAATAGCATTGGCTGTTGAGCCGGAAATACTTAAGGTATGAGAATAAACAACAGCGCCGTTAGCAGCAGGGTCTATGCAGAGCACTACACCAGCATCCTCATTAAAAAAGCCATTGCCAACCGATCCAACTACAAGGATCTTACCGGAACTTAAAAAATTTACATCCTTATGAATAAAATTATTAAACCCGGCTACCGAATAGGTACGGGTAAAAACAGGTAGGCAGGAAGTTGTATCTACCTTCATTAACATAAGTAATCCATTGTTCTCTCTGTTGATAAAATAAAGGCCAGTTGAATTACTGATGATCTTTGGATTACCCCAGCCCACAGTGAACGTATTATACGATCTTGCCATAATTGGTGTTCCATTAACATCGCTTTTTTGAACAACCATGCCTTCTCCAGTTTTTTCCATGACATGATATAAACGTCCTAAAATAAAAGTTGAAGAAATTCCTGCATTTAAAGGATTGACACCAGTTGTATAAGTAGTTGCTAGAGTTGGGAACTGAGCATTTACAATAATTGAGATTAACAGGAAAACGCTTGATAGAATTTTTTTCATTCTGGTTATTAGATTCATTTAGCGAAAGTAGCTAAATTTTAAAGTTGTGACTAAAAACCTAAGCAATAGGAGTTTGAATTTATCGAACGGCGGGTTTGAGTGAGTGAAGCAATCTCATCCCTTTTAAAATTCATCAAAATATTTAAAAAGATGATCAATAAACAATTACCAAAGCAGAAATTGCTGATGCAATTAATGATCAGAGGTTATTTTGCAATGATCTCTACATCTTGTTTAAAAAGCATTGTTTTTAAAAGCTTGCCAGTAGAATCATAGAACATCCAAGCACTATCGCGCTTATCGTTTTTAAAATATCCGCTGTAGCGAACTTTTGAATTTTCGTAATACACCACGTTGGCTCCTTGTCGTTTTCCTTTATCGTAGCTTTGCTCACTCCAAGGAATACCGTTGTTGTAAAAAGATACCCATTGCCCGTGTCTTTGCCCGAACCTAAAAAAACCGGTGTATTTAATGATACCATTTGGATATTTATCTATATAATCTCCGGTAAAAGTGCTATCGGGTGGCATGATCAATAAGGGATTCAGCTTTTTTAAGGAATCTGATTTACGCCTTTGATTTGTTTTACTAATAGAGTCCATTATAGCTCGCTCCTCTACGCTTACTTCTTCTTTTCCGTCACTGCCACATGAGGTGATCAATAAACCGGTGAGTCCAAAAATTATCAAACGCTTGAACATATTATTTTTTTCTTTCAATTGAATATTTTATTAATGCCTCTAAACTTTCCTTTGATGGAGAGGCCGGAACATCCGTTAACATTGCTAATGCCTTATCTTTATAGACATTCATTACTTTATTAGCATACTCTAATCCGCCTTTTGCGATCACAAAATTGATAACCTTTCTTACCTCTTCACTTTCGTTGTTGTGATTCTTAATGATATTGATGATCTTTCTTTTCTCTTGCGATGTACTATTATTCAAAGCATAGATCAAAGGAAGTGTCATTTTTTTCTCTTTAATATCAATTCCTGTTGGTTTACCAATAAGTTCATCTGTTCCAAAATCAAATAGATCGTCTTTTATTTGAAAAGCTATTCCGGTAAGGGTTCCAAACTCTTTAAAGATTTGTACCATTTTTGGATCAGCGCCCACCGAAAACGCCCCGCATGCGCAACATGCAGCTACAAGCGTAGCCGTTTTTTTTGTAATGATATCAAAATAAATTTCTTCGGAAATATCTAGGCGGCGCGCTTTTTCAATTTGCAATAATTCTCCTTCGCTCATTTCCTTTACGGCATGGCTCACTATCTTTAATAATTCAAAATCATCATTATCTAAACTCAATAGCAATCCTTTTGATAAAAGAAAATCACCAATTAAAACAGCGATCTTATTCTTCCATAAAGCATTTACACTAAAAAAACCTCTTCGTTCATTGCTATCATCCACCACATCATCATGAACTAAGGTTGCTGTATGAAGTAATTCTATTAAAGCTGCGGCTCTGTATGTGCTGTCGTTTATTTCACCAAGGCATTTGGCACTCAAAAAAACAAACATGGGCCGAATTTGTTTTCCTTTGCGCTTTACAATGTAATTCGTGATCTTGTCGAGCAACGGCACTGTGCTTTTCATCGAGTCTTTGAATTTTATTTCAAATACCTCCATGTTTTCGGCAATAGGATGCTTTATTTTATTTACTGTGGTCGACACTTAGGGTCTAATTTAATACTTATTGTTGAAATTTCGCAGATCTTATAATATCTGGTCATTTATACTCTATAACTGCTAATTTATTCTTGTTTGCCAGCTGCCCGCATGCCGCATCAATATCCTTACCTCTGCTCCTTCTCACATTCACTATCACGTTATTATCTTCTAAAACTTTTACAAAATTTTCTAATCTCTCTTTGGTAGTTTGTTTAAATTCTCCACCATCAATTGGATTATATTCAATAATATTTATTTTACTTTTTACTTTTTTACTATAGGCCACCAATTCCAATGCATCTTGCGTTGTGTCGTTAAAATCCTTAAAAACGATATACTCAAACGTGCAGCGCGTACCTGTTTTATCATAAAAATAATTCAAAGCTTCCTCTAAATTATACAATGAATTTGTTTCGTTGATTGGCATCAACTGATTTCTTTTTTCATCGTTGGCGGCATGTAACGAAAGCGCGAGATTGAATTTTACACCATCATCTCCTAATTTCTTTATCATTTTGGCAACACCCGCCGTTGAAACTGTAATACGTTTTGCCGACATTCCTAAACCTTTGGGATTTGTGATACGATCTACCGAAAGCATCATCTCATTATAGTTCAACAAAGGTTCGCCCATGCCCATGTAAACAATATTTGATAAAGGCTCACCATATTTTTTCATAGCCGTATCTTTTACCAAAACCACTTGATCATAGATCTCATCTGCTGTTAAATTCCGCATGCGTTTTAATTTTGCTGTGGCGCAAAACTTACAAGTTAAACTACATCCCACTTGTGAAGAGATGCAAGCTGTCATACGCTCCCCTTGCGGGATAAGAACGCTTTCCACCACAAAGTTATCGTGTAATTTCATCGCACACTTAATAGTTCTATCATTACTAATTTGCAGATCGTGGATCTCCACAGCATGGATCTCAAAATTTTCTTTAAGCTTCTCCCTCAGATCGAGTGAAAAATTGGTCATTTCATCAAAATCAATGGCGCGCTTGTTCCATAACCATTCATACAACTGTTTTGCCCTAAATGCAGGCTCTCCAAGCTCTTTAAAGAGGTCGGTGATTTGCGGTAGAGTTAAAATTCGTATGTTTTTTTTTGACATTATTTGACCCGTAAAGATACCAAAGAACGCTGTAAATAGCTAACTTTGTTTTGTGAGATATTTAAGCGCAAATAGCATTTTCAATGGTAAAGAGTTCCTCAAAGAAGATTCTGTTTTGCAATTAGAAGATAACGCTAATTTTGTGCAGATTACAGATGCTTCTAAAGTAGAAAGCTCATCTATTGAACACCATAAAGGCATTATTACCCCTGGCTTTGTAAACTCTCACTGCCATTTGGAGTTAAGTTATATGCATCAAATAATCCCCCAGAAAAAGGGATTTTTAGATTTCGTTAAAACCATTATGTCGCGCCGAAATTTGGTATCCGTTGAACAAATGATAGAAGCTGGCAAGCAAGCCGATCTTCAAATGGTACAAAACGGAATTGTAGCTGTTGGTGATATCAGTAATATCAATCTTACATTTGAAGTGAAGCAGCAAAGTAGTATTTTTTACCATACATTCATCGAACTTTTAGGATTAGATCCTGCAAAAACAACTCCAATGCTTAGCTATGGAGTTGGTTTATTAACTGAATTAAAAAAATTGAGTTTGAGCGGAAGTTTGGCGCCGCATGCACCCTACAGTTGCTCAAGCCAATTAATAAAAGCCATTGCCGCTCATAATGCCAATAATAATTTACCAACTTCCATTCATAACCAGGAAAGCGAAGAAGAAAATAAATTTCTACGCGGCGAAAAAAGCGACTTTGATGACCTCTATAAATTTTTACAATTAGATATTAGCTGGTTCAAACCGAATTTTAAAAGCAGTTTGGATTCCTATGTAAAAGAGTTGAATACTGGCACAAACATTTTGGTTCATAATACGTTTAGCAGCGAAGAGGACATGAAATCAGTTCGGTCGAATGTATTTTGGTGTTTATGTCCAAGCGCTAACCTTTATATAGAAGATACTTTGCCAAATTACACCCAGTTGCTAAAAAATACCCAACAGATATGTTTTGGAACCGATTCTTTGGCAAGTAATTCCGACCTTAACCTGATAAAGGAAGCTAACATTTTTTATTCAAACACAGGCGAATTGGAATTAAGTTTAAAAGGAATAACTCATAATGGCGCAAAAGCTCTTGGAATAGAAGACAAATTTGGGTTGTTTATTAAAGGAAAAAATACTGGTTTGAATTTGATCACGGCTGATAAAAAAGATCTGAAACTAATAAAAGTTCTATGCTAAAATTAAAAAGTTTTGAGGTAAATCCTTTCCAACAAAATACGTATCTCATTTGGGACAGTAATAATATTGCCGCCATAATTGATCCCGGAAACTCGAACAATCAAGAGAATCAAATGATCAAAAAATTTATTTCAGAAAATAATTTAAAATTAGAACGCTTGCTTTTAACGCATGCGCATATAGATCATATTATGGGCAACAGTTTTATTTTTGATGAATTTGGTTTGTTACCGGAAGTACATAAGGAAGATGTATACTTTATTGATGTGATGGGAAAAACTGCCGAAATGTATGGCGTACCTTATGAGCAATCGCCACAACCCGAAAAATTTTTAGAGGACAAACAAGTGATCCAATTGGGCGAATTAGAATTCAGTTGCATTTTTACCCCCGGTCATTCACCCGGCAGCATTACCTTTTACTTTGAAAAAGAAAAAGTTATGATCGCCGGAGATGTTCTATTTAACGGAAGCATTGGCCGAACCGACCTTCCGAGAGGAGATCATCCTACACTCATTCAATCGATAAAAACCAAATTGCTTCCTTTGGGAGACGACATTAAAGTATATAGTGGCCATGGGCCATCAACTGTTACTGGTTACGAAAAACTAAACAATCCATTTTTGGTATAGATCTTAATTTGTAAATTCGCTTATTGAAAAAATTCCTTCTCATATTTACAATCCTTAGCTTTTTTAAAGGCTTTTCGCAACGTGATACAAGCAAGTACGACCGTTTAGAAGAAATTATTGATAACAGTAAGCGTTATGCCCTTCACAATAATTATTTACAGGCTGGTGCCGGCTTTGGAGGATCCACCCTTCGCAAAGGAGAACAATCCACCATTGGTATTGATTTTGTTTTTCATATAAAGCGCCAGCATTTTCAATTGGGGTTTTTGATGAGCGGAGATGAGTTTCTTGCTAACAATAATTTATCAGGGCATTTTGGTTATTGCTATCGAATTGAAGATGAAAAAAGAAATATTGCTTTTACACTTGGCGTTTCGCAAAATAAAGGGGCAATTGCCGCTCATATAAAGAGGCAAGATACCATTGCCGAATTGCAATATCGTAATACCGGAGTTTATATGAGTGCTTCGTATATCAAAAAATTAACCTACGATATTGGAATTGGCCTTGAACTTATTGGCGAGTTTAATCAAACACAACAATTCTTTGGTATCAAAGGAGTATTATATTTTTCGGGTGCTTACCGAGGCAAAGCCAAGATCTTTAACAGGCACGTAAAAACAAAAAGAAAGTAATGCTCGATCTTATTATTGTTGGCAAAGGACTTGCTGCAAATATATTGGCTTTAAGATTGCAAGAACATCAACTTTCGTATTGCATCATTGGCGATCCATTATTAAGTAATTGTTCGCGCATAGCGGCCGGTTTGTGGAATCCAATTGTATTTAAACGGATGACATTATCTTGGAAGGCTAATGAGTTTATTAAAGAGTTGAAAGTTTTTTATACCTCTGCTGAAAAAATAACAGCATCACAATTTTACAACGAGCGAGTGATCATAAAACCATTTTTTTCGGAAGAGGAAAAGAACTTTTGGATCAAAAAATCGAAAAACGATCTTTCACAATTTATTGATCCACATATTTACGAAGCAAATACGCAACATAAAGCCCTTGTTATGCCCAATTCCTATGGCATTGTAAATAATTGTGGAAATATAGATATGCAAAGTTTTTTAAATGCGTGCGAAAATTTACATTTAGAAAACAAGAACGAAGTATTTGATCATTCGCAATTACAGATCAACCAAGATCATGTTGTTTACAAAACTATAAAAGCAAAGAGCATTGTATTTTGCGAAGGATACCTTGTGAAAAATAATCCATTCTTTAATTGGATCCCTATGAATTCAGTGAAAGGTGAGATACTTGAAATTGAAGCCGAAGGAATTAAATTAGATAAAGAGATTCTAAATCATAATGCCTTTATTTTCAAATTAAAAGACAAACGATTTAAAGTCGGAGCAACTTATAATTGGAATGAATTAAATGATGAGCCTACAGAAAATGGAGCAAACGAATTAATGGTAAAACTGAAAGGCCTCATTAACGCTCCTTATAAGATCCTTGCGCATAAAACAGGTGTAAGGCCATCAACCATCGACCGTAGGCCCATTATAGGGCAACATCCTTTACACAAAAACCTCTTTGTTTTCAATGGTTTAGGCACTAAAGGCGTAATGCTTGCCCCTTATTTCTCGAAAAAATTTGTACATTTCTACTTAAATAAAGAAGCTTTGGATGCGGAGGTAGATGTAAAACGTTTCTATAGCAAATACAGTAATGGCTAAAAAATTAAACCCAATAAGATTAATTGGCAGGCGCGAGTTTGTTGATCTTCCTTTACTCAACATCCATCATACTGAAGCCAAAATTGACACCGGCGCTTTTTCATCTGCCATTCATTGTGAAGAAATAGAAGTCATAAAAGAAAATGGCATTTCGTATTTACTATTTACGTTACCTGCCGAATATTACCAAGGAAATAAAACTCAACGTCATAAAACCACAGAGTATTCGCAAAAAAAAATAAAGAATTCGTTCGGAGAAGCCGAAGAGCGCTATATCATTCGCACACAAATTCATATTGGGCATAAAACCATTATGGCCGATTTTTCACTTTCTGATCGTAAAAGCATGCGTTACCCTATATTAATTGGCCGTAAAGCCATTAAAGGAAAATTTATCATTGATGTAAAACAAGCCCACTTGAATGGTAAAAAACTTTCGTTATATTTAAATCAAATTCTAAAAAAATGATGCGTATCGCTATTTTATCTCGCAACAAAAATCTCTATTCAACAAAGAGATTGATCGAAGCTGCAGAAAAAAGAGGTCACGAAGTTGTAGTGATCGATCATATGAAATGTGTTTTGGCCATTGAACAAGGTAGGCCACATATTTATTATGATGGAAAAGAAATTACCGGCGTAAATGCTGTGATCCCGCGTATTGGTGCTTCGGCAACATTTTACGGTACCGCAGTAGTTCGTCAGTTTGAAATGATGAAAATTTTTACCGCAGTTGAATCGCAAGCTTTAGTTCGTTCGCGAGACAAATTAAGAAGTTTACAGATATTGGCACGGGCAGGATTAGGAATTCCGAAAACTGCCTTCGCTAACTCTCCAAAAGATAAAGATATTGATAGTGTTATTGATGCTGTTGGAGGTGCTCCTTGTGTAATTAAATTATTAGAAGGTACCCAAGGTATTGGTGTTATCTTAGCTGAAAATAAAACAGCGGCAAGTAGTGTAATTGAAGCATTTTTGAAGCTAGATGCTAATATGTTGGTTCAAGAGTTTATTAGTGAAGCAAAAGGTGCAGACCTGCGTGTATTTATTGTTGATGGGCAAATTGTAGGCGCTATGAAGCGTCAGGCAAAAGAAGGGGAATTTAGAAGTAATTTGCACCGAGGTGGAAAGGCTACCGTGATTAAATTGACGACTGAAGAACGAGCCACTGCCATTAAAGCTGCTAAAAAATTAGGATTAGGAATTGCAGGGGTTGATCTGCTTCAATCATCACGCGGACCACTGGTAATGGAAGTAAATTCTTCACCGGGCCTGGAAGGAATTGAAGGGGCAACAGGTATTGATATTGCAACTAAGATCATTGAATATGTAGAACGTAATGAATTTAATAAACCGGGAGAATAAGTATTGTGAGTATAGTAATAAATAAACAAACCATAAAACCCGGCGAGCACAAAACCGTGATCTTAAACTCATATGAGTTACATACTAAAACTCATATTGAAATTCCGGTTCATGTGATCAATTCAGGAAAACCTGGTCCTGCTATTTTACTAAGCGCAGGAATGCATGGAGAAGAGACAAATGGAATTGAAATTATTAGAAGAATAATTCAGCGAAAAGAAGTTCAGAATTTAAAATGTGGTTCTTTAATTGCGATCCCGGTGATCAATATTATATCGTTTCTTTATGGCAGCCGCGATCTTCCGGATGGCCGCGATCTAAACCGTTGTTTTCCGGGATCCAAACAAGGATCTATTGGAAGCAGAATTGCCTATGACTTGGTGAAGCATATTTTTCCGATCATTGATTTTGGAATTGACTTTCATACGGGTGGTGCCAAAATAAATAACTATCCACAGATCCGATGCGTATTTGAATTTGAAGGTAATTTAGAATTAGCAGAAAAATTTGGTGCGCCCTTAATTATCAATAGCAAATACCGCGATGGAACGTTAAGAAAAGAAGCCGCTAAAAAAAATAAGCCAATTTTAGTTTATGAAGGCGGTGAAAGTATGCGGTTTGATTACTTAGCCATTAATGAAGGTTATAACGGTTGTTTACGTTTGATGAATGCCCATCAAATGATCAATGTAGAAGTTCCTGATATGCCTGCAGTAAAAATCATGAAAGATACTTGGATCAGGGCTAATTCAAGTGGCTTATTTCACATGAATAAAAGCAACGGCTCACATGTTCTTAAAAACGATCTGCTTGGCGTTGTATGTAATCCCTTCGGAAACTTAGAAGATAAGATCTATGCTCCTGAAGCTGGCTATCTTGTTGGAATTAATAATCAACCTGTAGTAAACCAAGGCGATGCTCTGATACATTTAGGATTTACCGAAGAATAGTTATTTACGCTTTCACTGAAACTGTTGCTTTCTCTACGCACGCTAAAACTTTTGCGGCTAATTCGCTCATTTCCTTTTCTGTCCATGTACAACGAATACCAAACGATATCAAACGTCCAACTACCTCTTGTGTTTTTGGCAAATTGAGATTATTATAATCTTGCGGAGCTCCCAATAATTGTATTGGAAGTTTCGAAGCAGTTTTTAAATTTTTAATATGGTCCCATTGATTAATAAAGTGGTACATATTTGTGAACCAATAATTAAATCCACCAACTCCAGCTTTATTAAATTCATCTACCGTTCTCTTTGCAATTTCCGTATCAGGCATTAAAATATTTAAAAATGTAGCTGAATCTCCATTTTCATCTCCTAGTTTAGAAAAACCAATAGCTGAATTTTTAGACAAATGCTTTTTCAAAAACGCTTTGTTCTTTAAATTAGATTCACGAATTGCAGGAACTTTTCGTGTTTGAGCAGCACCCACAGCAGCATGAAGCTCAGAGATGCGATAATTAAAACCAATGATCGGATGATTCTCCATCCCCCTATTATTTCCTACATGGTCATGGCCATGATCACAATAACTATCGGCCAGATGATATATCTTTTCATCGTTCGTTACAAAAATACCACCTTCGCCGGCAGTTGCAATTTTGAAAAAATCGAATGAATATGCGCCTGCCTTTCCAAACAATCCTGTTGCCGTGCCTTTGTAAGAAGCAGCAAAAGCTTGGCCTGCATCCTCCACTAAAATTAAATTGTTCTTGTTAACTACAGCCATGATCTCATCCATATTTGCATTACCTCCACACATATGAACCAAGCAAACGCCTTTTGTTTTTGGTGTAATAGCTTTGCTAATACCATCGGCACTTAAACATAATGTTTCATCAATTTCTGCGAATACTGGTAAAGCGCCTAACATCAAAATGGCTTCAATAGTGGCAATGTAAGTAAAGGGTGGGCAAATAACTTCATCGCCAGCACCAATTCCGCTAGAAGCTAATGCGGCTAAAATTGCGGCTGAGCCATTTGATACCGCTAGGGCATATTTTGCTCCTGTAATTTTTTTTGCTTCAGCTTCAAAATCTTTTGCCTTCCAAATATTATTACGCTGAGCATCATGATTGAACCGAAACATAATTCCGGTTGATAATACATCTTCAATTTCTTTGCGCTCTTCCGCGCCAAATAGTTCTGTTCCTGGCATTTTGTTTGTTTTGGTTTTACAAATATACAATTTTAATAGGTATTTATCTTCTTCTGATCATGCTTAGAACCTCGTCTTTTTTGGTTCTACTTATGGGCAATTTCACTTTTTCTATCACCACGTTCGAATCTTCAATTGATGAGATCTTATTAAGCGATACAATAAATGATTTTTGGATCTTAATGAATTTATCCTGAGGCAAAAGTACTTCAATGTTCTTTAAACTGTTTTAGGTAACAAAGCGCGTCATTTTTGTATGAAGGGCTACATAATTGTGTAAGCTTTCCACATACAAAATATCATCAAATAGGATCTTCTCTATCACCTTTTCGCATTTGATGAATACGTGGTCATTTGATAAGGTGGTATTTTTTCTAAGCTCAATATACTCCTTAGCTTTTGAAACAGCTTTGGTTAATCTTTTGGCTGAAATTGGTTTGATCAAATAATCCAACACATCCAATTCAAAACCTGCTATGGCGTATTGAGGATAAGCACTTGTGATGATAGTTACCGGATGATCCTTTACATTTCTTAAAAGATCTAAACCAGAAAGTTCCGGCATTTCAATATCAAGTAACATGAGGTCAATTTTTTCATTAGCTAAGAATTTAATAGCTTCTAATGGGGCTTCAAAGGCCTTTATGAATTCAATATCAGCATTCTCTATAATAATGCCTTTAACCCTTCAATTGCAAAAGGTTCATCATCAATAATTATGGCTTTTAACTTAAACATGAATTTCCAATGTTGTATGGAACGTATCAGAGTCGTGATTTATTGTTAAGGTATACTTATTTTTGTATACAGCTTCCAGGCGTTTTTTCAAATTATCTAAACCAATGCCGCCACCTTTTCTTGACTTTTGTTCTGCCGGTTTTTTTGTGTGTGAATTTACACACGTAAATTTAATGGTATCATTAACTTTATGAAGATTTATCTTGATAAAATATTTACTTTGAGAATTGGTATTAGCATATTTGAATGCATTTTCTAATAATGGAATAAATAAAAGTGGGGCCACAAACACCTGCCTTAATCCTTTATCCAAATTAAATTCCAATTCCATCCGGCCTGATTTAAGCAATTTCTGCAGCTCGATGTACTTTGATAAATGCTGGATCTCATTTTCGATATCCACGTACTTATCGCTGCACTCATATAATGATAATGCATCAGCTCCGAAAATTTCACCAAATTATCTCTTCCGCTTTTCACATCAATACCCAATTGCCCGTGAATTGTATTTATGGTATTGAAAATAGTATGCGGATCAACCTGCGCTTTTAAAAAATTAAGGTCCACTATAAGTTTTTCATTTTCCAATTGAATAAGCGCTCGCTTTTGTTTTTGCTTATTGGCATTAAAAAATAATCTTCCACCTAATAACACAATTAAAATTATTACCACCGCCACATAAATGTTATTTCTCGAGGTTTGCTTTTCTCCCTCTAATGCAAGAGTGCTCATTTCCTTATCTATACTGATTTGTTTAATAAGTTGCTTTTCTGTTTCATATTTAAAATTGATATCTGCCACGTATCGATTATTATCCAATTGCGTTAAGGTGTCATTTAAATCTGTATAAACCTCATGGTACTTGAGTGCTTCTTTTGCATTTCCTTTTAGTTTATGGATATTATACAAACTTCCTGCCGCTACGCATTTGGCATTATCGTCCTCAATACGATCTGCAATTTTATAATTCATCTCGGCATAATTAAGTGCTTGGCTAAGAGTAGCTGTCTTTTGGTCTATTTTAAATTTATCTATGTATGCTCTTGATAAGAACGAATAGCATCGCGTTAAAATTTGGTCTGAATTAAATTTAATACCTAATCTTTCTATTTTTTTCTAGATACAAAATGGCTTTATCAAAATCTCCCATTTCCAAATGAATGCGTCCCAAATTACCATACACGTTAGCCAACATCATAGGTTCCTTAATGCCTTCAATCAGTTTTTCGGCTTTATTCAAATACACACTTGCTTCATCGTACTTCTTTGGTGCTACTTGAACTGTTGCTAATTTGCTATAGATCTTCGCAATTGTTCTCACATCTTTAGTTCCTTCTTTGATCTTTAAAGCTTTGTTGTAATAAAAATCTGCTTTATTATAATTCTTCATTCTTAGAAACAAAGCTCCTACACTTACGTAGGCTTCAGAACTTCGCTGATCGTCTTTTTTTGATTCAGCTATCTCTACATTTTTAAAAAGACATGTAAATGACGAATCGTACTGATTTAGTTCGCGATAAATGGCACCCAACCTGCCATTAGCTTGAATGATGAGTTCAGGATCATTAATTTTTGAAGCCAGTTTAGAGGCTTCAATAGCATGAGTTTTGGCGCTTTGGTAATTGTTCTGTGCGGTGTACAAGATTATTAGTTTTATTTCTAACCTAAATTTTACCGCGTCGATCGTGCAGTTCTTTAGAACATGGATTAAAGAATCGGGCTTGGTGCCCGCATGACTAAAATGGCTAAAAAAGCTTATTGCTATTGAGCCTAAAATAAATATGGCCCTTTTATTCATACACTCAAATCTACTTAGAAAGTGGACCCTTTTTTATGCATTTTGTATAGGATTTTTGCACTTGGGATAAAATCAATGAAATGCATCTTATTGAGGATTATATTTGTATCACTAAAACTAAACAAAATGAGAGTCATTACCCTATTAACTTTGCTCATCTTTTCAACAGGAATTAAAGCCCAAGTAGCACCGTTTGTAACAACTACCTGGAATCAAACCTGCTATTATAATGCTCAAACGCCAACGGTTTCCACAGGGGGAAGTTGCGGAAGAGCTTATACAGGCTGCAATGCCACTGCTTTGGCCATGATATGCAAATATTACAACTGGCCGGCTAATGGTATTGGGGGCTCTCATTGTAACAGTAATTTTACTACCAGCTGCGTTAATTTTGGCTCTCAAACCTACAGCTTTGCAGCTACGCCAAATAACGTTACATCGGCAAATGCAGAAGTAGCAAAATTAATGTACAATTTAGGTGTGGCCTGTGATATGCAATGGAGTAATAGCAATTCTACTTCATTTTTTGACGGAACAATTTTAAAAAAATATTTTTCTTACTCGCCAAAAATGTACTCTACTGCTTCGTTCATGTTTGCAACAACTGCCGATCTAATAGTTGCACTAAAAGCCGAATTAAATGCTGGCCGTCCGGTTTTTGCAAAAGGTGGTGGGCATTTTTATTTAATCGATGGTTATGATGCTTCTAATAATTTTCACACCAACTTTGGATGGAGCGGAACTTACAATGGCTATTATGCCATAACTTCGGTAACTAATGCTGCGGGCAATTTTACTCCGGGCAATTTTTTATTCAATATAAAACCCTTAACAGGTAATCTTGAATTTGGAAAAGATACAGTTGTTGTTGGTTCAGGCACCAATATCAATCAGGGTATGGATTTCACTTCCTTATTAAATTTTAGCGTTAGCACAACTAGTTCATGGATCAATCTAAACTTAACAACAGGCACGCCTGGGTTTTATGATTATAGTAATGGCGGAACATTTAATACCTTGCTTAACAATGGCGGTGTGCGTTATGGAAGTATCATTATTCAAAATGGCACAAGCACCAAAACCCTTGTTGTAAAACAAGATGCTTCTCCTTTAATTGTAAATCCAATGCCTTTAACCTATAGTTCATCAGCATCATCACAAATGTTGAATGTGAGTTATTTTAGTTGGGGAACATGGACAGTTACAACGCCAAATGCATGGTTAAGTTTATCGGTAAGTGGGGGAACAGGAAATGGAAACTTTAGTGTAACCACTACTGCAAATACTTCAACGGTTAGTAGAAATGGTTATGTGATCGTTAAAGGTGGCTTGTGCACTGATTCTATCCCAGTAACGCAAGCCGCGTTTGTTGCAACAGTTGCAACAGGTGTTCAAATGGTTCAGGCAAACGATATTCGTTTTAATTTGTATCCAAATCCATCAAGCAAACAATTCGAACTATCTGTTTCAGATCAATTAGTGAATTCAACTTATAGCGTAACAGATGAATTAGGGCGCATCCTTATTCAAGAAAAGATCTCTTCAAACAAATTAAGCATTGATGTTTCATCTTTGAATGTTGGTATATATTATTTGAAGATCGATGGAATATCAAAAAAGATAATAGTGTTGAGAAATTAAAGGCTTCCCTTTTAAAATAAAAAAACCCACCTTAAGAGGTGGGTTTTTCATTTACTTGTGATCCCGCTGGGATTCGAACCCAGGACCCCTACATTAAAAGTGTAATGCTCTACCAGCTGAGCTACGGAATCAACTCGATTGTTAAAATCGGAGTGCAAATATACCATGATTATTTAATCTACAAAAATTATTTTGGCCTTATTTTAAGTCTTAACTTAGTTTAGTTTTTAACGCATTTTCAACATATAAAAAATGGAAGTTTTTTTTGAGTTCGCTCCCGTAAAATCCTTGTGTGGCGCGGCTTTAACTGATATCACACCAACAACGGTGAATTCAATTTTAGGGGAGCCTGATGATATTGAAAAAGGAGAAAGCGGCAACTTTGGTGAAGCCTCTTTTAGTTATCATTTTAATGCGGCCCAACTTACACTTTTTTTCGACGTTGAACACCTTTTGTGCGTGGCTACTACTAATCCTGCTTTTAAATTATTTGGAGAAGAGGTATTCAAATTGCATGAAGACAAACTCATTTCTCTTTTCAAGCATAATCATTTTCCAGATCACATCATTGATAAAGATTGGGGCGAAAAACAATTGATATTTGAAAAGGCAGGTTTAACGGTATTCTTCGATAATCAAAAAGTGTCAGAGATCTTTATTGATGTTTAACGATCCTTGATCAAGCTTACACCAACTAAACCATTCCTCTCGATTTTTTAATATTCTCGTAAGCCTCTTGGATCTTTTGAAATTTCTCTTTGGCGCCTTTTTGATATTCTTCGCCCATGGACGCCACTTTATCAGGATGATAACGAATGGCCATTTGCCTATACGCTTTTTTAATTTCTTCTTCCGTTGCTGTAGATTCAATACCTAATACCGCATAATCTGAATTCACATTGCGATAGAACATATTCTTCACGCTTTCAAAATCAGCATTCGGAATTTCCAAAAGTCTGGCAATGTTTCTGATCACATTCAATTCTTGTTCCGCCACATGCCCATCTGCTCTGGCAATACCAAATAAAAAATGTAATAACTGAATTCTAACTTCAACTTGTGTTCTAACGCGAATGTCAGCGCAAACTTGTTCTAAAGGAATATTACCGCCATCTAAAAAATGCTTTAATGTTTTTAAATGTTCACTGGTAAATTGAGGCCCAAACTGCTGCGTAAAAAATGATTTTAAATACTCTAATTCGCTCTTCAATACTTTTCCATCGGCACGCATAACAGCAGCTGCTAGGGTAACAAGCATTGTTGCAAAATCTCCTGTTCCTTGATTTGAATGCTGCCGATAATACTCAAAAATGTCTTCTGGCTTTGCCCCCGACTTTATTTTACCCGAAATGGTTACATAACTATCAATAAGCGATCCAACTACAAAACCAATAATGATGCCGAAGAAATGCTTTCCGAGTAAAAAATACCCTAATATAGCCCCAATGAACTTGAACATAAATTTGAGTTGCAAATATAAGCTTTAACTGCAGGTTATTTTGCCACGAAATGCACGAATTTTCAAAAAATCAAACGTGATTATGTTATTATGCCTGAATTTTTTCATTTGAAGTGAAGGTTGTAATTTTTTACCGAAAACTCAACCGGAATGCTGCGCCAGCGCCCTAACAATTATCGGGAGCAGCGAAAAGCCTTGTGAAGGACTTTGCGTTATGTTTGTTGGGGCAGAAGGCGACCAAAGAAAGCCACCGGAGCCCTATAAACATAGCAAAGCACAAACAGGCTTGCAGAGGAAAGCCGGCAGGCCCGCGCGCATTGTCTCCCAAGTCACAAAACACTTTTGAGATTAAAAAACAATGTAATTCTTAACAAAAAAACCAAAGAAAAAGCCGGATTCCCTTAATCCGGCTTTATGATTTTCAATTAAAATATGCCTAAAACAAGAAACCGTATCCCACCTTGGCTTAAGCTTTAGGTGTCGGCGTGTGGTAAAAGCAGGCATATACCTATAACCATTACAAAACTAGTGCCAATTTGTTATGGTTCTGTTATGTATACGTGAGCCAAGGGTTATTTAGGATCTTATAACACCCTTTTAATTCAACAGGTAATCAACAGGTTAACAAAAATGTTCATCACGTGTTAATTACTTCACCAAATGCAATCCCAAACACCTCCTTTTGCCTCTATTGAGAGCATAAAGGCTTTTTTTAGTAATATAGATTATGTAATTTGGACATCGTTATGGTAAAAAGAACTTCAATTTTTGCAGCAGGCTTGTTATTAAGCCTCAATGTTTGGTGCCAAAGTTGGACATTAAAATTAAGCAGCAATGTTGAACTTCGTACATGGAAGCTCACGAGCACTTACGAAAAAGAAGAAAAATCTTTAGGTGGCGCTAAGATCGTTCTTTCAAAAGCAGGCACAGTGGTTGCCGAAACAACTACCGATAGCCGCGGAGATTTTAGTGTGAATGTACCTGCCAACGGCGATTTTCTACTAACGGTTTCTTATCCCGGCTATAACACAAAGCGATTTGCTGTAAACACTACCGGAGTTTCTGACGAATTTGCGAAGGATGATTGGAAGCCAACTTTTAGCATTGGTGGTTTTATTATGGCAAGAGCTTATCCGGGCATAGATTATTCAGGTTTAGAGCGGCCTCTTGTAAAAGTAGAATTCAAACCAAAGAAAAAATTATTTAACCATGATGATGTTGTTACTGAAAATGGATTAAATACGGTAATGAAAATATATGAGGCAGAAAATGCGCTCATAACAAAATTTTGTAATACAAATAAAGCCGGAGATGTTGCTTTGGCAAAACCTGATTGTCCGCTTGCCAAAAAATTGTACCAAGAAGCAATGGCCATGATCCCTTTTGAAACATATCCCGGAATGCAACTGGTAAAAGTTGGAGAGTGTTTAAAGAACGCCAATGATGCTCAAGCAAAAGCAGCCGAAGAAGCTGCTAAAAAAGCAGCGGCTGAAAAAGCAGCAGCTGAAAAGGCACTCGCAGATGCGGCCGCAAAAGCAAAAGCAGATGCAGATGCGGCCGCAAAAGCAGCGGCCGACAAAACATCTGCAGCAAATAAAGCTGCTCAAGAAAAAAATGCAGTCGAAAAGGCAAAGGCAGATGAGGCTGCAAAGGCATTAGCTAACGAGAAAGCTGAAAAAGAGCGTAAACAAAAAGAAGGCTTAGCAAAATCAAAGGCTGAAGATGATACAGCCATTAAAGCTGCGGAAGATAAGCGTAAACAAAAAGAAAAAGAGAGACTGGAGGCTGAAGCAAAAGCTAAGGAAGCAGACATGACAGATGCCAAAGCAAAAGCTGAAGAAAAGAAAGAGAAAGAACGCAAACAAAAAGAAGGCATGGCAAAAGCCAAAGCAGAAGATGATGCTGAAGCAAAAGCACTAGCTGATAAAAGAGAAGCTGAAAGATTAGCAAAAGAAGAGGAAGCTAAGAAATTGAAATATGAAACTGACGCAAGCGATAAAGATCCTTCAGTTGGTCATGGCAATAGCAAGCATTCAATTCCAGGCGTGCTTGGAGCAGATAAATACAAAGCTACTATCAAACGTGCCGATGATCTATTTAAAATGAAACGCTGGGTCGAAGCAAAAACAGCTTACGAAGAAGCATTAGTTTATAAAAAGGATGACCCATATGCAATTTCAAAATTAGAAATAGTTAATAAGAATTTAGCTCCAAAATAAAATGGACAATTCAAAAGAATTACCAATTTTAAACGCGGTTGAACAAAGAGTTTTGGGTTCGCTCATTGAAAAAAGTATTGCAACCCCCGACTACTATCCAATGACATTGAATTCGCTTACGGCTGCATGCAATCAAAAATCATCGCGTAAACCGGTGGTTGAATACGATGAAGAAACGGTAATTCAAGCGCTCCATAATTTAAAAGCGCAAAGTCTTGTTTCAACAGCCGTTGGCGGAAGCAGCCGCGTTATAAAATACAAACATAATTTTACAACCGTACATCCATTAACTGACGGTGAGCTTGCCATTATGTGTTTACTTCTTCTGCGCGGCTCACAAACTCCGGGCGAATTAAATACCAACTCAGGACGTTTACACGAATTTAGTTCACTTGCCTCCGTTCTGGAAACGCTTGAGAAATTAAGAACCGGTTCGCATCCTTTTGTAAAAGAAACATCACGCCGTCCCGGACAAAAAGAAACACGCTTTGTTCATTTATTGGGCGAAGTTCCGGTAGAGACTGAAGAAAACACAACAGAAGAAGAACAAGCAAGTTCTCCAAAAATAAATCTTGAAAGTCGTGTCACAAAATTAGAAGAAGAATTAGCTGCAGTAAAAGATATCCTTGCGAAGATTACAAAAGAACTTTTTTAAAAAATGAACTCCGTAATTAAAAAAAGCAATCTCGACTTTTTAAAACTCCTCAAAAAAAATAACGATCGTGATTGGTTCAATGCCAATAAAGAACGTTACCTCACCGAACTAAAAACCATAGAATTATTTGCAGACACACTTTTATTCGAAATGAATAAACACGATGTGATCGAAACCGAAAGCGGGAAAAAAAGTCAACACCGCATTTACAGAGATGTGCGTTTTTCGAAAAACAAAACACCTTACAATACACATTGGGGTGGAAGTTTTAAGCGCGCTACAAAATTAAGAAGGGGCTCTTATTACTTTCATGTTGAATCGGGCAATACATTTATTGCGGGAGGATTTTGGGGACCTGAGCCTAATGATTTGAAACGAATTCGGGATGAGTTTTCTTACGATCACAAAAATTTCAGGAAGCTCCTTAAAAATAAAACATTCATCAAAAATTTTGGAACGCTTTACGGAGAGCAATTAAAAACAACACCAAAAGGTTTTGATGCGGATGATAAAGCCATTGATCTTTTAAGATACAAGCAATTTCTACTCATCAAACATTTTACCGATAAAGAAGTTCTATCCCCAAAATTTTACCACTCGGTGAATGAAAGCTTTAAAGCCATGCGACCTTTTTTAAATTACATGAGTGAGGCGCTCACAACGGATGTAAATGGTATTTCTACTGTATAGAAACGAATCTGAAAACTAACGGCATTAAAGAAAATTAAAGAAGCTCTCTAAAGAGTTAATTGTTAGTTTGCCTTTACGAATTTAAAAATAATAAATCTTCCTCTACTCTTTTCTTCATATACCAACTTAAAACCATTAGTTTGGAGTAGCCCTAAAAAATCAGAGCGACAGTAACGCGGTTCACTTCCTTTCAATTTCGTTCTTTCAGCAATAGGCTCTTCTATAAAAAGAATTCCATCCTTTTTTAAAGCTTGTTTTATATCTGTTAACATCGATACAGGATCACTAAAATGATGAAAAGCTTCAATGATAAGGATCTTATCGCAGGATGAAGATCTCAAATTCGTCCTTGTGTATTCTCCAAGAACAGTTTTGTAAGTATTCGTATTTGGTGTTCCTTTTAAACTTTCAAAATGTTTCACAAAAAAAGGAAGATTTCTAAATCCACCGGAATCAACATCCTCAACTATGTAATTAACGCTGTCGGTGTACAAACTGTATAAGCTCAAATAAGTTCCATCATAACCACCAACATCCGCAACAGTTTCATGCTTTTTCATGTCAAAAACTCTGATCTGAGTATTTATATATTCTATTCCTTTTGCTTTTTCTAAAGTTGGAAACGCTTTGAGCCATTTTTTATGATCATTTGATCTTCCCTGCCATATCTTTTTACTACATGAAAGGCAAATAAGACTTACAAATATTAAAATTGGGAATTTATGAAACTGTAATTGCATCATCCAATTACTAAAGATACAAATTACACGTACACTCTTCCTCTTTTTCATTAATTTTGTACTATGCTTAAAAAGGCATTCGCCCTTTACCGTTCATCTTTCACCGGACTTTCACGCGAAACATGGCTTTTATCTGTGGTCATTCTCATCAACAGAAGCGGCACCATGGTATTACCTTTCATGACACTTTATCTTACAAGCAAAGATGTTGGAAGAACACTCAGCGAAGCAGGAACCGTTGTTGGCTTGTGGGGTTTAGGCGCCATGATAGGCGCTTTTTTTGGCGGCAAATTAACCGATAAAATCGGGTTTCATAAAGTACAACTCATCACGCTTTTTGGTGGTGGTATTTTATTTATGGTGCTTGGGCAAATGCGTTCGTACCCACTCATTTGTTTGTTTACATTTCTTTTGAGCATGGTCAACGAAGCATTCAGACCCGCCAATGCCACAGCTATAGCAGTGTACAGCAAGGCCGAAAATCGCACACGTTCTAATTCGTTAAACAGATTAGCCATAAACTTGGGCTGGGCATTTGGTGTTTCTGTTGGTGGTGTTATTGCAAGTTATAGTTATACTTTATTGTTTTGGATTGATGGTATAACTAATATTCTTGCTGCATTGAGTTTGTTTTATTTTTTAAGGCCTGTTTTACAAAAAAAAGAAGACAAAGCAAAGGAACTTGTGTTGCAGCCAATACAGCAGTCGGTTTACAAAGACAAGTATTTTATGGCATTTGCTTTCTTCACAATGCTTTTTGGATTTTGCTTCTTCCAAATGTTCTCAACCGTGCCAAGCTATTTTAGAGATAGTTTACACTTGAGCGAAAAATATATTGGAGCCATTATGGCACTAAACGGTTTACTTATTGTTTTATTAGAAATGGTGATCATTAATTTTTTAGAAGGGAAGCGACATATCATGATCTACATTTCACTTGGAACTTTACTATGCGGTATTGCCTTTTTAATTTTATTACTTCCGCTTCAAGGAAAAATTATTTCTCTATTTATGATCTTAATGATAACCATTGGCGAGATCATTTCTATGCCATTTATGAATTCGTATTGGGCGGCACGTGCTAATGATAAAAACCGTGGGCAATACGCAGCCATTGTAACCATTGCCTGGAGCATGGGGCAAACTATTGGCCCTTACGCCTGCTCAAAATTAGTTGAGGCCAGTAGCTTTAATGTCATGTTTGTGGCACTAGGAGGCTTACTGTGCTTTACAGCCCTTGGTTTCAGCTGGTTAAAATCAAAGGATTAGAGGCCTTTATTTCCCTTCAAAATCTTATCTTTACCTATGCAATTCTCGTTTTTAAACGAACCTATTTATCAATTGATAGGAAAGTGCGCCGATGAACTTGGCGTTGAAGCCTATTTAATTGGCGGTTTTGTTCGCGATATTTTTTTAGAAAGACAAAGCAAAGATATTGATATTGTTGCAGTGGGTAGAGGAATAGACCTTGCCACAAAAGTAAAAGAGAGTTTAGGAGAAGAAGCGCATCTATCTATTTTCAAGAATTTTGGTACGGCACAAATAAAATATAAAAAATTAGAAATAGAATTTGTTGGCGCTCGTAAAGAAAGTTACGATCGCAACTCGCGCAAGCCGTTCGTAGAAAATGGAACTTTAAAAGACGATCAATTAAGAAGAGATTTTACTATTAATGCTTTGGCAATAGGTGTTTCCAAATTAAATTTTGGAAAATTATTAGATCCGTTTGATGGAATGAATGACATAACTAACAAAATAATTCGCACGCCATTAGATCCTGCCATTACTTATAGCGATGATCCATTGCGTATGATGCGCGCGATTCGTTTTGCCTCGCAATTAGGGTTTACCATAGAGGAAAATTCATTTAAAGCCATCAGCGAAAATAAACAACGCATTGAGATCGTAAGTAAAGAACGTATTACCGATGAGTTGAATAAAATAATTCTCTCCTCTACTCCATCCTATGGATTTAAATTACTATTTGATACCGGTGTATTGCATTTGATATTTCCGGAAATGGTAAAATTGCAAGGAACAGATACTTTTAAAGGATTATCGCATAAAGATAATTTTTATCATACTCTGGAAGTTTTAGATAATCTTTCTAAAAAAACAAACGACCTGTGGCTTAGGTGGAGCGCCATTTTACACGATATTGCAAAACCGGCCACTAAACGCTTTGAAGAAGGAAAAGGATTTACATTTCACGGACATGAAGACAAGGGCGCTCGGATGGTGCCCAAAATATTTGCCAGTTTAAAATTGCCTTTGAACGAAAAAATGAAGTACGTTCAAAAATTAGTGCAATTGCATTTACGACCAATTGTATTAGCAAAAACAGAAGTTACCGATAGCGCGGTAAGACGAGTTTTATTTGAAGCGGGAGATGATGTGAATGACCTAATGGCATTATGTGAAGCCGATATAACAACCAAAAATCCAAACAAAGTAAAACGCTATATGCAAAACTTTGAAATCGTACGAAAAAAACTCGTAGAGATCGAAGAGAAAGATCACCTTCGTAATTGGCAGCCACCTATTGGCGGTGAAGAGATCATGGTGTTATATAATTTAAAAGCCGGAAGAGAAATTGGTATTTTAAAGAATGCATTAAAAGATGCTATTTTAGATGGGGTAATAGAAAATAATTACGATAGTGCCAAAACTTTTTTAGATAAGAAATTTAGCGTATTAAAAAAATAATGCAATTCCATTTAAATTATAAACCCAAAGCATCTTCAATAAAGATCGATCATCAAAAAAAAGTGATGCTCATTGGCTCTTGTTTTGCAGAAGAAATTGGAAGCACTTTGGAGAAATTTCATTTTAATACACTTATTAATCCTAACGGGATCTTATTTAATCCTTCAAGTATTTACAAGTCCTTATTACTATTTATTGAAAATAATAAGGAAATCACCTCCTATATATTAGAGAGAGGCGGTATCTACTTATCCTTTCTTCATCACAGCAGTATTTTTGAAAAGGATAAAGATAAATTAAGAACAGAACTAATTAAGAAACAGAACGAAGCTCATCTTTTTTTAAAAGATGCAGATGTTTTGATCTTAACTTTAGGTACTGCGTATTCTTACATTCATAAAGAACATAATATCACTGTTGCCAATTGTCATAAACAAATGGCAGACACCTTTGAAAAAACGCTTTTATCTATAACTAATACTGCGAATGATTTTTCTAACTTAATTTACAAACTTAAAAACTTTAATTCTAAACTGAAGATCATATTTACAGTTTCACCAGTTAAATATTTAAAAGACGGCATTGAAGAAAACAACCTCAGCAAAGCAATACTTCTTCTTGCCATCAACGAATTAAAAAATAAATTTGATGTAGAATACTTTCCTGCTTATGAATTAGTGAACGACGATCTACGAGATTATCGCTTTTACAAAAATGATATGGCTCACCCAAATAACGAAGCCATTAAATACGTTTGGCAAAAATTTTCGGACACTTATTTTACTGAAGAAACGAAAAAACTGAATGTTGAATTACAGCAAATAAACTCTTCTGAAGATCATAAGATCTTATTTCCGGAAAGTGAAGATTCTAAAAAATTCAAAGAAAATTTAGAGCAAAAAAAAAGAGGACTTAAATCTAAGTACTCTTTTTTAAAATTTTGATCCTCCTCCGCCCTTCGGGCACCTCCGCAAAGGAGAATATTATTGAGCTTCTACTGACTTCGTCATTCGTTTACGAGTATTCTCATCTAAATGAATTTTACGCAAACGAATGTGTAATGGAGTGATCTCTACATATTCATCCCATTGGATATATTCCATTGATTCTTCTAAACTAAATTTTATTTTTGGAACTATGCGCATTTTCTCATCTGTTCCGCTCGCACGCATGTTTGTTAATTGCTTTTCAGTACAAACGTTTACAACTAAATCGTCAGGACGAATATGTTCTCCAATGATCATCCCCGGATAAATTTCTTCTCCAGCCTCAATAAAAAACTTACCTCTATCTTGTAATTTATCAATACTATAAGCTACTGCAGAACCTTTATCTTTACTAATTAATACACCTGCAATACGACTTGGAATATATCCTTTCCAAGGCTCATATGCTTTAAAACGATGCGCCATAATAGCCTCACCGGCTGTTGCAGTTAAAACATTATTACGCAAACCAATAATTCCACGAGCAGGTATTTCAAACTCAATATGAGTTAGATCTCCCTTTGGTTCCATTACTAATAAATTTCCCTTACGTTGAGTTACTAAGTCAATTACTTTACTTGATGATTCTTGCGGAACATCCACAGTTAACACCTCAATTGGCTCACACTTTTCTCCGTCAATTTCTTTAACGATAACTTGAGGTTGTCCTAATTGTAATTCATAACCTTCTCTGCGCATGGTTTCAATTAAAACAGATAAGTGAAGAATACCACGACCAAACACTAAATACGAATCAGGTGAGTTTGTTTCTTCAATACGCATTGCTAAATTTTTCTCTAGCTCTTTGAATAAACGATCACGTAAATGACGAGATGTAACATACTTGCCATCTTTTCCAAAAAATGGAGAGTTATTAATTGTAAATAACATACTCATGGTTGGTTCATCAATGTGCATGGTTGGCATTCCTTCCGGATTTTCAAAGTCAGCAACTGTATCACCAATTTCAAATCCTTCAATACCCGTAAAGGCACAAATATCACCTGTTTCAGCTTCTGAAACTTTCATTTTTCCTAAGCCTTCAAATACAAATAGTTCTTTAATTCGCGATTTTTGAATTTTACCATCACGTTTCACAACGCTCACCGGCATGTTTTCTTTAATAATTCCACGGAAAATACGACCAACTGCAATACGACCAATAAATGACGAATAATCTAACGAGGTAATTTGAATCTGCAACGTTCCTTCTCTTTTTGGTGCTGTAGGAATATTTGCGATAATTACATCTAATAAATGAGTTACGTCTGAAGTAGGTGTTTTATAATCAGGTCCCATCCAGCCTTGCTTACTTGACCCATAAACGGTTGGAAAATTTAATTGATCTTCAGTTGCCTCGAGGTTAAAAAATAAATCGAAAACACTATCGTGCACTTCTTCAGGACGACAATTTGGTTTATCAACTTTATTAATAACTAAAATTGCTTTTTTACCGGCAGAAATTGCTTTTTGTAAAACAAAACGTGTTTGAGGCATTGGTCCTTCAAAAGCATCCACTAACAAAATAACACCGTCCGCCATGTTCATTACACGCTCTACCTCACCACCAAAATCGGCGTGACCAGGAGTATCAATAATATTAATTTTAGTTCCTTTATATTTAACGGAAACGTTTTTTGCAAGAATGGTAATACCACGCTCACGTTCCAAATCATTATTATCTAGAATCAATTCTCCGGTTGCTTGATTTTCGCGGAATAAATTACATTGATGTAAAATTTTATCTACCAAGGTAGTTTTACCGTGGTCAACGTGTGCAATAATGGCAATGTTTCTAATTTCAGACATGTTTGTACTTTTTAAGGCCGCAAAGATACAACTATTTTGCTATTAAACCAGAATTTAAGGGCTCTCTATCAGTAGTTTAGGCGCAATTGGGCTAAAATTTGGCGTATTTAGAGTTAAAGATTGGCTTTTTTAAAGGTTATCCATTCAACTCGCTGCCTCGGCGGCAAGCAATTATTAAGCGCATCAAGGCTAAACTGATCTTCCTAAAATAGCTTGAACCAAGCCCAGGTCATCAAAAGAAGCGGGTTTTGTAATTTCCTTCATCTTCAATTTTTTTAAAGCAAGCGCTGTGGCATCGCCCATGGCAATTAATTTTTGATGGGGCTTTGGTTTATTTTTTTCAAAGAAAGCTTCTACATTACTCGGACTTGTAAATACTAAAATATTGTATGTATCATCTAATTCAATGCTGTGTTTTACTGTAAAATAAATATTCAAATCAATGGCATTATCACTTTTAGGCATTTGCCATTGCACAGTACGCATGCTATCTTTTGCAATAGGAAAAAGAACTTTACTGCTCCCTACTTTTGCTGCAAATTGTTTACCAATTAATTTTGTATCGGTTCCTTGTCCAATAAAATCGGCTCTATAGCCAAATGATCTTAACTCTTGCGATGTAGAACTTCCAATGCATCCAAATTTTACTTTGCCAATATCCGGCTTTTGCCCAAGGAAATATTTTACTGCGTGTTTGCTGCTAAAAAAGATCCATTCGGTAACGGGTAGTAGTCTTATTTTAATTTCTTTGAACTCGATCAAGCTCTTTCCTAATACATCAAATTTTAATTTACCCAAAGCACTTGGTAAATAATCTTTCTCTCTAAAATCCTTTGATACAAAAACTTTTTGTGGTTTCAAATTCGTGTAATGATTTACAATTCTTTCGGCCAGATCTTCAGAATTTCCAGTTGCAATGTATAGCTGAACGGGTTGTTCGTCCCACTTTTTTGCAATGCTTACGTAGGTATGAAACACTGGTCTATCTTCGTGATCAAATTCGGTATCAACATAAACTCCTAAAGGCAATTGACAACCGCCTTCCATTAAATTCAAAACGCCACGTTCTATTCGCACTTGTGTTTGTACATCAATATCTGTAAGATCATCAAACTTATTGAACAGATCATCATCGTCTTCCCGAATTTGCCATGCTAAAACGGCTTGTGCAGGCGCCGGTACAAATACTTTTGGATCTAATACCTCTTCGTGAAATTCGCTTAGATCTAACTCCAAACGCTCAGGTCCTGCAAGCGCAATTAAAATAGCATCCATTTCACCTTCCTTTAATTTTTTTATACGTGTGGGAACATTACCTCGCAGATCCTTTGTTTCAACATCGGGTCTAAATGCTAGTAGCTGCGATTTGCGACGTGCCGAAGATGTTCCAACAACTGCGCCTTTTTTTAAAGAAAATTTCTTATCCGGGTCTACAGATGTTTTTTTAATCAATAATAATTCGGAAGGGTTACCACGCTTTGATACACCGGCAATAATTAAACCTTCAGGATTTGTTGTTAACAGATCTTTATGCGAATGCACTGCCAGATCAATTTCCTTTTTTAATAAAGCGTCTTCTAATTCTTTGGTAAAAAAACCCTTTCCTTCCAGTTTATCAAAACTTGTATTCCACTCTTGGCTTTTATCTCCACTGGTCTCAATGATCTTGAGCTCTACCTCGCAACCTTTTCCTTCCAATAATTCTTTGGTATAGTTTGCTTGCCACAATGCTAAGTCGCTGCCACGGGTGCCTATGATGATCTTTTTCATGAATGTTGTGCGAAATTAAGGAATTTTATTCATCCTTAAGGAATACCTCTTTTGCTGTTTTCATTGCCACAGCATTGTATTTTTTTTCGATATACCCAATTACTTTATCTAAAACCTCTTTACTATTGGTATCTAGCTCACTTATCTCTTTCGCAAAAACTTCGGTTATTGCTACATCTTTAATGGCGCGTACTTGTCGCGGGATCTCACCAAAAGCAAGCTCTACCCTGCGTTCTTTTTGCAAACGTTTGAATTCTTCGAGTTTAAAATTAATGATCTCTTCACATTTAGTCATTTCTGATAAACGCGAATTCATATTTACTTCTGCTTGCTCTTTTAAGGAATTTATATCAATATAAAACGATGGGTATTCTTTTACAACACTTGCTTCTATTCCTGCAGGGATAGAAAGATCAATCAATACTTTTTTATTAGTTTCATTTTGAAGCAGCGATTTGTAAATGTTATGTGTAATTATAGAGTTTGAAGCTGATGTACAAATGATCAATACATCAAAACCTTTATTATACGACTTCAGATCTTCAAGTGACTGAGCTGTTCCGTTCAACATTGTAGCAAGCTCCTGAGCTTTGCTTAAAGTGCGATTGAATACAGTAAAATTAGCGAACTTATGTTTTTGAAGATAGTTAGCCATTTTGGTATTGGTTTCCCCTGCGCCAACAATCAATATACGCGCATCGGTTCTAATTCCAAGATCACGTAATTGACGATATGCTAATGACACAACGGATACGGGATTTTTTGCAATATCCGTTTGAGTCAAAATTTGCTTTGCGGTTTCAATAGTTTGCTTAATTAAGATGCGAATAAAATCGCCTGTTAACTTCATTGAATTACTTAGATCGTAAGCTTTGCGTAATTGTGTAATGATCTCGCGCTCGCCAACCACTAAGGAATTTAATGAAGACGCTACTTTAAAAACATGGCTCACTGCCGCTTCATAATTTAGAACTGAAGCTTTAGAAGCTAGTTCCTCGATAATACTTTTTGGAAGTGCGGGATTTATGGTAGAAATTACCTTTTCAATTATATAAGATGAGATCTCATTCTCGGTACATACATAGATCTCAACACGATTACATGTACTCAGGAACATTAACTCATCAAACTGGAAATTAGCTCTTACAGGTCCTAAAAGTGAGGCCTGTGTGTATTCATCTAAATGCAATTTTCCTACCAATTCTAATGGCAGATTTTGATGATTGAAGGATATGACCTTAAAGTGTTCCAATTCGGTCAAAGTTAATAAAACACTCTCTTTCTTGTGTCATTCTATTGTCATTACCGGGATTTGGGGAAAAAACATGAAAAACGCCAAAAACCCCGTCAAACATGAGTTTGAGCGGGGTTTTTAATGAACTAACAACAAATGATATTCGTCAGCTTTTATATCACTTAAAATCTACAACGAAATATTAAAAATTACTTGGCTGACGGCTTTTTAGCTGAATTGATGTAGGTATCCAATTCAGTTTTTGATGATTCAAATGTTAAAGCATCGTTTATCTTGTAATAATTTCTTTTATCAGTAACACGGCTATAGCCATATTTTGCAAGATCTAATTTTGCCTTTTCAAAACTAAGTAGCTCCATCATTTCCTTAACTTGCTCGGTTGACATACAATTTTCATCCACAACCTGTTTTGCTATTTTGAGTTTCGTATCGTCTATTCCACCCGTATTAACTGATTCTTTAGCACTATCAAAATCTGCAGCGCTCATTGGCGTTGAACACCCTGAGGCAACCGTTGTGGTGCTACTTTTTTCGTATACATCAACAGCCGGTTTTGTTTTGGTTGAAGAAGTTGTTGCCGAATTTTTTGTTGTGCCGGTTGTTGAATTACTCGATTTAACGGTAGATGAGTTATTTGATGTTGTTCCACCCGAAGATGTTGTAGTAGTTGTAACAGTTTGAAAAGTGGTTGTTGATGTATTATCCATTCCACCCATATTATCATTGATATTAATGTTCACACCTAAACCATTCATGTTTACGTCTACGTTTGTAGTGTTTGCATTAGCGTTATTTACGGCGGTTTTAGTTTCGGTTACAGTTTGATTTACCTGAACATTTGTATTTCCCGAAGTGCCATCGTCGGCTACATTAACATTACTCGAATTGTTTACTCCATTGTTTACTACATTATTATTTGTTGTAGTAGGTTCGGTTGTGCTATAATGTACTACAGTTTGCTCAGGATCTGCTTTTGTTTGAGGACCAATTGCAACGGCGCTTACAGGGCGAGCTTTGTAGCCTCCTTTTTTCTTGATGCCAACGCTAAATACAAATTCGTGATTTTTTACCGGCTCACCACCTTGCATAAAATAAATGTTTTGATCAACAACACCTTTGGCTTTGTCTTCAAACACAATTTTTGCTTTGTAATTTGGCTGAATAAGATCAGTAACCTTTACATTGGTTTCTGCTTCCAGATTTTGCTTTACGCCATTAATGATCAGGAAGAATTTTTCTCCGTTATCGGAAAAAACAACAAGGTTGTTTTGTGCGTTAATTCCAATGCTTGTGAAAAGGAATGTTAGTGCTAGAATTTTTTTCATGTTTATGTTTTTAAGTTTGATACCAAGAACAATTCAAACGGCATGCTAAACTTTTTTGTTAGCGAAAATTTTGGTTTTTTTAACACCTATTTACCACTTTTGCTTCCATCGTAAGCCCACTTAATATACATCGAGCCCCAGGTGAAACCCCCGCCAAATGCAGAAAGTATAAGATTGTCGCCGGGCTTTAACCTTTTTTCATAATCCCATAAAAGTAAGGGGAGTGTACCTGCGGTTGTGTTGCCATATTTCTCAATATTCATCATTACTTTCTCCGTACTAATTCCCATTCGTGAAGAAGTTGCTTCAATTATGCGTTTATTTGCTTGATGCGGAACTAACCACGTGATATCGTTAGCAGTTAATTTACTTTTTTCCATCATTTTAGCGCTCACCTCGGCCATATTATAAACGGCGTGTTTAAACACTGCTTGACCTTCTTGATGCACAAAATGCTTACGATCATTAACTGTATCATGCGATGGAGGCAATAATGAACCGCCCGCTTTCATATGCAAGTGCACGGCGCCGTTTCCATCGCTATGCAAAATAAAATCCTGTATGCCGTTATCATCATTGCTTGGTTCTAAAAGAACTGCTCCGGCTCCATCTCCAAATATCACACAGGTTGTTCTATCTGTGTAATCAATAATGCGGCTCATCATATCGGCACCAACGATCACTACTTTTTTGTAGCGTCCGGTTTCAATAAATTGCGAGCCAGTAGCTAATCCATAAATAAATCCTGAGCATGCAGCACCAAGATCAAATCCCCAAGCATTTTTAGCGCCAACTTTAGAACAAATAAGATTAGCAGTTGCCGGAAATACCATATCTGGTGTTACTGTTGCTACGATCAACAGATCTATTTCCTCGGGGGAAATTCCTCTTTTTTTACAAAGCTCTTGAACAGCTTTAGCACCCATATCAGAAGTTGCCTTGGTTGGGTCGTTCTCGATGTGTCGCTGCTTAATTCCGGTTCGGGTAATTATCCATTCATCTGTTGTATCTAAAATCTTTTCAAAATCAAAATTAGTAACAATGTTATCCGGAAGAAATCCCCCAATGGCGGTAATAGCGGCTTTACTCATATATCAATTAAAGTGGGTGTTTATCTTTTCATTCAATCGTGCTTCAATAACATCTTTGGCAAGCACAACCATATTTTTAAATGCAACAGGGCTAGAAATTCCATGGCCGATCATTACAGTAGAATTGATCCCAAGAATTGGTGTACCGCCGTATAATTCGTAATTAAATTTATCAAAGTATTCATCGCTGCGTTTGCGCTTCATGATCAATCTGTAAAAAGCCTCTGCGGTTTTTAAAACTACATTGCCAACAAATCCATCACATACAACTACATCAACTTTATCTCCAAACAGATCACGGCCTTCTACATTTCCAATGAAATTAAAATCCTTTGTTTCCCTCATGAGATTGTAAGCCGATTGTGTAACAAGGTTTCCTTTTTCGGCTTCTTCGCCAATATTTAATAAGCCTACTTTTGGATTTTCTATTTTATGAACTTCTTTGGCGTAAATAGAACCTAGAATACCAAATTGATATAATACATCCGGTTTGCAATCGGCATTTGTACCCACATCTAGCATGATACCAAATCCTCCGTTTATTTTTGGGAGAATGGTGGTAATACAAGGACGAATAACTCCAGGGATTGCCTTTACTGAGAACATTGAACCAACCAGCATTGCTCCTGTATTTCCGGCGCTAGCAAACGCATCTATTTGTTGTTCTTTTAATAATTTAAACCCAACAGCAATACTGCTCTGTGGTTTTTGAGAAAAAGCTTTTGTTGGATGTTCGGCCATTTCAATCACCTCTTTGGTGTGAATATACTCAAACGCGCTGTCATCTACTTTATTTTCTTCGAAATACTTTTGTGCATAATCCTTATCGCCAATCAAAACGATCTTTACTTCTGGAGGAAGTTCTTTTAGAGCGAGGACAGCACCATCCAAACAATTTTTTGGTGCAAAATCACCACCCATTATATCAAGTCCAATTTTCATAAATAAGCGATCAATAAATATTCTTAATTAAGAGCGAGTTACAATTGTAAAACAAAGTCGAAAAGTAACAAATATCCTCGAAAAAACGTAAGAATTGTTATTAACTGTTCACAAAGGGATTTTTAATAAAAAAAGCGGCATAAAATGCCGCTTTTTTAGACTTCTTTACCTGTTTAGGCAGTAGCTTTTTCCATTACTACTTTTCCTTTGTAATATAGTTTCCCCTCGAACCAATAAGCGCGGTGCATTAAGTGTGCTTCCCCGGTTACAGGATCTTTTGTAATGGTCATACTTGGTGCTTTATATGTAGCACGGCGCGAATCTCTGCGCGACCTTGATAGTTTTCGTTTTGGATTTGGCATGGTTTCTTATTTTAATTCTTGTTTAACTTAATTTTATTTAGTTTCTCCCAAATAGGATTTGTTTCTTCACTTTCTTCAGGCCCACTATTCTCATTGAGTTTCTTTAACATGCTGTTATCGCATTTAAATAACTTCTTATCAATTTCGCAAGGTACTTTTCTTGCTGGAACCGCGGTTAAAATATACTCGTAAATATACTGAGTAATATTTAAAGCCGTTTCTCCTTCTGGCACTGCCATTATATCATCAGTGCTTTCGCTTGAGTTTGCGTATTTGATAACCAATTTTTCTTTTCCGGAAATCGGAATATCAAATCCTTTCAAACATCTATCGCAATCAACAGCTACAGTACCTTGCAAATCAAAATCGATCTGCATTGCATTGTTTTGTTTTAGCACTACTGCTTTTACCTTTACATTAACATCATTCACTTCTGATGCTTCATGCTCTTTAAAGAACTTACCGGTAACTTCGAACTCAAATTCGTGATTACCAACAGACAAGCTTCCCGTATGTATTATGTACTTCGTTCTCCCCATACTCGTCTGTTCCTATGAAAAAGGGATGCAAATATAGGTTTTTTCCCGAATTAGTACAAGTATTTAAAGGTTCTGGTAGTCAATAAACTACCGCTTTTTTGAGATGGCTTGTTTTTCGGTGGTCTCGGCCTTTGCATTAAGGTTCACTTGTTCTTCATTTATTGCTGCAAAAGGCTTATAAATAAGGCTGGATAAGGTTTTTGGATATTGAAAGGTTAAAAAATGGTTGCCTTCTTTTATCAAAACCTTCCTTTTTTGGGGCCCACAAACCAAAGAATCGCAGACCTTATAATTGGATGGATGGGCCACCCAATCCTTTTCACCGGCAACTATAACCGTGTTAGCTTTTACTTCGGGGTAAAACGCTAGTAACTGTTTCATTTGACTAACATGTGCGTATTTTTCCACAGTAGCCACATTAAGGGCTTTAGGCAACATCCATTTTACAAAGAAAACTTTTCCTAAGCCCGAGAACCAATACATTTTTTCTTTGTATGGAGAGATCACGGGTGAAAACAGATACAGGCTTGTGCATCTGCGTTCATTCATAGCGGCCAAAACCGCGGCAATTGGTGCGCCATAAGATCTTCCTGTTATAAGTAATTGTTTATTTGGAAATTGATCAATAACAGATTGAATGGAACACACTTGTTCCATAATATCTCTTTCGGCTTTTCCATAATTGCTTTTTCCATAACCTAAACGATCGATTGCTATCACATGAAAATTAGTTCTAACAGAATCATCATCGGTAAAATTCATCCAAGTGTACCATGCTCCGGGTGCTCCGTGTATCAATAAAAGTAAAGGCTTACTTGAATCGCCAAACTCTACGTAATGTAATTTTTTTTTGGCGTAATTTAATGAATGATGAACGGGTTTGAAATTCTTTTGCGCGTAATGCTCTTCAAGTTCTTTGTCGGTTAAGATATATTTTGAAAAACACGAATTAAGCGATAAAGCAATTAAAATTCCAACGCCAACTATTACCAATCTATTCATTTAACTGCAATAAAAAACCCTTTGCGATTACAAAGGGTCTGTTTAAAATATTATTCTAAAGTGCCGTTGCGCGCTGCTTCTTTTTTATAGCGAACAATGCGCATGCACCAATAAGCCAAAAGGATAATGATAAAAGCACTGATAAAAACGTTTGGCCCATGGCCTAAAGATTTCATTCCTTTAAATATCCATTGAAAAACTGCACCAGTTCCTTCAAAAATATCTGTCCAGGTTATCATTAATGTCTTCATAACAAAATTATTTAAATAAGATTATTAGTTTTAAGTTTACTGCAACAAATATAGTAAAAGATTTTAATTAAAAAAATCGTGCTTGCTAACAGGTTCAATAAGGGTTTCAGGGGCAGCATCACCACGCTGCTAGTCATCTATCTTCTTGTCTTTTCGCTCTCGTTTTTCATCCAAAAAAGCACCGAATTATCCTTTTATCCCAATATTTTTTACAACTATTTGGCATCTCAAATTCAATCTCCATTTATCATCCTTTTGATCAACCATTTTTTGCTCATTGTGGGCCTTTCGTTAGTTGCGTTAATTGTTTCTAATGAGGAAGTAACCGATAAGCTGAACTATTTTCCAGTGCTTGTTTTTTTTGCTTTAAACATTATGATATTGAACAAGGACCGGATCTCACTTTACCTACTTAGCAACATCATTATACTTTATTCGCTTTACCAGATCTTCAATACATACAGAAAGGATCAAGTACTTAGCCAAATATTTAACGCGTGCTTTTTTTTATCGTCTGCACTTTACCTTAATATTGCCAACATATTTCTGTTTCCATTTATTTTTATTTCGTTGGCGATCTTACGTCCGTTTAATTGGCGCGAATTTGTAATGGTGATCATTGGATTTATTTGCCCAATATTTATTTATGAATGCTTGAGTTATTTATTCGGTTTTAATCAGTGGTATATATTTGAAAATTTAGCAGAGCTGTTTTCATACTTCAAAAAGCCAGCGCTTACTATTGATTTTGTTCCCTTTCTTATTGTTACCGCTCTTTTATTTGTATTTAGCATGATCAATATAATGGCTGACGGACTTGGCAACACCGTTAAAAAACAAAAAGCCAAAAGTTGCTTCCTTTGGTTCACCATCCTCATTATTCCTTTATTCTTTGTTTCAGGATCAGGGTATTTGAATATTATGGTACTCTATTCTATTCCACTTTCCTTTTTGATAGGTGATTTTCTATTCTCTTTGCGAAGCGCAAAACTTGTAAATATTTTGCTGCTTCTTTTAATCCTGTCGACCTTATTTTATATGGTTAAGAAAACAGCGTTTCTTTAAAAAGGATCCACATTTATTTGTACAATAAATTTCCATTTTTGATGTTCGCTATGCAATTGGGTGATGCTGTGCGACAAAAATTCGCGCATCCATTTACCCGAAACCTGCTTATCTAGTTTTATAAGAATTCGCTTAGTGTACATATTCCTGATCTTTGCTATTAAAGGGGATTCGGGCCCCAGGATCTTGTTTTGCAAGTGCTGTTTTAAAACTGCAGCTAATTTATTTGACACCTCATTCAATTCATCCGTATCTTTTGAAAGAACATTTAGTTCGATCAGTCTGCAAAAAGGAGGGTAATTAAATTGGTCGCGCTCAAGCAACTGATCAATATAAAATTGCTCTTGATCACCTTCCACTAACTTTAAAAGTACGGGGTGTTGCGGCTGATTAGTTTGGATAAATAATTTTCCTGGATGATTTTTTCTGCCTGCTCTCCCTTTTAACTGTGTAAGAAGTTGATATGCCCTTTCAAAACTTCTAAAATCAGGGAAATTAAGAACAGAATCTACATTGATAACGCCAACAACACTTACATTCTCAAAATCCAATCCTTTTGTTACCATTTGCGTTCCAACCAAAATATCTGTTTGCCCACTTTCAAAATCATCAATCATTTGCTTGTGGGAGTGTTTACTGCGGGTAGTGTCTAAATCCATACGCGCTACTTTTGCTTCTGGAAATAATAATTCAATCTCCTCTTCAATTTTTTCGGTGCCTGCCCCCTTAAATCTAAGATCATTACTTCCACACGCAACACACGTTTTTGGCACGTTGGTATTATATCCACAATAATGGCAAACCAATTTATCTTGATACTTATGGTAGATCAAAGGCACATCGCAATTTTGGCAATATGGTACATGTGCACAAACATGACATTGGGTATAAGGAGCGAAGCCTCTTCGGTTTTGAAATAAAATTACTTGTTGCTTATTTTTTAATGCATTATTTACGGCGTCAAAAAGCATTGGCGTTAATATGCCTTTCATACTTCGCCTGTCTTCATGCTCCCTGATATTGCAGATCTCGATAGGAACTTTACCTGTATTGGTAAACGGATCGCTTAATTCTACCAAAGCATATTTTCCAGTTTTTGCATTTTTGTACGTTTCTAAAGCTGGAGTTGCCGTTCCTAATAATACATTTGCCTTGCAATTTGCTGCTAAATAAATAGCGGAGTCGCGCGCATGATACCTTGGTGCCGGCGAAGATTGTTTGAACGAAAAATCGTGCTCTTCATCAATGATGATCAAACCCAATTGCTTAAAAGGCAAAAACAAACCCGACCGAGCCGCCAAAATAATTTTATAGTGCGAATCAGAACTTTTGCTTTGCCCGGTTAAAATATTATTCCAGATCTCCACACGTTCGTTCTCACTAAAACGCGAATGGTAAACGCCAACCACTTCTCCAAATACAGCGCGCAGCCTGGTGATGAGTTGTGTAGTTAAAGCAATTTCAGGCACAAGATATAATGCTTGCTTTCCACTATCAATAGCTTGTTGAATGAGCTTAATATAAACTTCTGTTTTTCCACTTCCCGTAACGCCTTTTAAAAGCGTGATCTTATTTTGATCAAAAGCTGAATTTATTTCATCAAATGTCTTTTTTTGTGAAGCGGATAATTGCTTATTCACGTTCTTTCCTTTTCCAAAAAGTATGCGATCAATTTCTACTTCTTGCTCATCGAACACGTTCTTTTTTACTAGGGCATTTATAGCTGCTGCGTCAGAGCGTTTACTAATTTCGCTTTTTCTTATCCAACCATCGTCGCTTAAGCTTTTGTTTATTTTGAATTGTAAAAAACACAACAAAGCTTCTGCTTGCTTAAACGCTTTCTTTTCGAGTTTATTAATTATATCATGTAACTTAGCATCATCTTCATATTCCGCATTCAACTTAATGTATGCAACGATTTTTGGCTTATACCTATCCTTTACCTCTTCGTAAATTTCAACGGCGTTCTTTTTTAGTAGTTTATTTATGAGCGCATGAATACTCTTTATTTTTAAATGTTCTGCCAATTCATCAAGGCTGATATTAGGATTGGCGTGAAGGATCTCAATTACCAGATGCTCTTTATCAGTAAAATGATCATGTTCGATCTCATCAAAACTAAAGGCAGGATTTATTTGAACATGTGAAGTGCTAGCTAATTTTAAACCTGCAGGCATGGCTGCATTCATCACATCTCCGGGGTTAGCGCAATAATAATTTGCTATCCAATCCCAAAAATCTAATTGCTGCTGGTTAACAACCGCGAAATCATCAATAATAGATTCGATATATTTTGCTTGGTACTGAGTGGGTGCTTGCTCGTGAATGTGGTAAATGATGCCTGTGTAGATCTTTGAGCGTCCAAATTGTACAAGAACACGTTTACCAATTTCCACCTCATCATTTAACGGAACCGGAATCCTGTACGTGTATTTATTGGGCACGCTTAACGGAACGATCACATCAACAAATAAAGTTTTTATGCTCATTAACTTAAAATAAATGCTAAAACAATTCCAAGCAACATGGATATGATCTTTGATGGAGAATATTTATGCTCCTCACTTGTTTCAAATAAAATAGCCGTTGAAATAAAAAGAAAGATCCCGATTACTATTGAATCAGCTATATATTGGTAATCCTTAACTTGGACGACCTCAAACGTATGCACCAAATAACTAAAAAAATATCCAAAAGGTGCCATCATTGAAAAAAGAAACAAAAAGAATACGATAGTTGGCGTTTTCACTTTATGATCCTTTAAAAGTGCAACAAACAAAAATGAAATTGGGATATTATGAATTCCTAAACCCAATATCAATTGATGATTACTTAGTTTGGTATCACCAACGTAAACAGGAAGGCCTTCAAGAAAAGAATGGATCAGAAGGCCAATTATTATTCCGTAAGGGAAATGATTTGTGCACACTTCTGTATGCTGGTGACTGTGTCCGTGCTCCAAGCCGGCACTTAGCTTTTCCATCAAAAGTTGAGCAGAAAACCCTATTACTATAAAAAGCCCAACCATTTTAAAATTTTCTGTATGAAAACCATCATGCAGCTGGTAGGCTTCTGGCAATAAATGCATAATGGTTGTAGAAAAAAGATAGGCCGCGCTAAAAGCTAATACTAACTTAAACAGAGATTGATTCAATTTAAAATATAAGGCTACTATTCCTGTAAAAAAGACAGGAATGGAAAGGGCCAATATGGATATTAACGAGTTCATAATTTTTTAAATACAGTTATTAGGCGATCAGAGTTTTGTTCGTCAAACTTCTCAAGGTTATAATTACCAAATGTATTCTTCAACACAAAACCCGCCTTTGTAGCATAATTCATCAGATCGGAAAACGTATACATCCATACACTTTCCTCAAAGTTATACTCTTTGCCTTTATCAGCGAATTTAATTTGCTTAATTATTTTATTTCCCTCCAAACGTTTTGATATATTGAATACCAGATCTCCACGTTCTTCATTCTGATTGTCTACAAGGCAACTTTTTACTTTTGTTGAGTTGAAAAAATCGATAACAAAGATACCATCTGGCCTTAGCGCATTGTATACATTTTGAAACACCGAGTAATTATCTCGCTGATCGTTAAAATAACCAATGCTTGTAAACAAATTCAAAACCGCATCAAAATAATTGATCCGAAATGGTGTACGCATATCATGTACAAAAAAATCAAGTTTTTCATTTACACATGCAATGGCCTCTTCAATGCTTTCTACCGAAAGATCCGTTCCAACAACCGTATACCCTAATTCATTCAATTTAATGGAGTGGCGACCCTTTCCGCAAGCAAGATCCCAAATTGCCGCATCCTTTTTCAATTGTAAATGCTTTGTGAGATTAGAAATAAAAAGATTGGCTTCAGTGGTGCTTCGGTTATTATACAACAAATGATAGTAAGGAGAGTTGAACCAATCCTTGAACCATTCTGAATTATTTTTTGTATTTTTCACCAGACCACTAATTTACTAAAAACAAAAACACCGAGTTGATTTCTCGGTGTTTAAATCGTTTAGAATACTTTAGCCTTCACGTATTGGTAAGGCTCGTACTTCTTACGCTTTCGAGGATCGTTGTTGTATTTTGGTCCGTTTACCTTTGAACGACGTTTAAACGTAATATTAGAGGAATTACCACCCGCAGCGATAATAGCAGCGCTTAATTTTTCGATGGTTTTCTTAGCTCTTGATGAAGCTAAACCTTTATTATTTCCACGCGAACGGGTTGGAACGCGTGAGGCGCTAGAATACACATCTACAGTAATAGCTTTTTGTTTACTTAGTTCAGCTGATTTATTCACAAAATTCTTCCAAGCGTCTTCGTTCTCATCGATCTTAGTACGACCGTATTTAAAGAAAAATTTAAATTCACCTTCCGGCAAAACATTGTCTGCCACGGCCACAGCCCCTGTTGTGCTTTGGTCGATAACCAATGTTTTCTTTAAAACATTTTTAGGTTTTAATTTATTGGTGTTGAAGGCCAGTTTCTCAGAAACTTTATTGTCAACTACAGCCGATAATTCATATTTGAAATCAGAATCTATAGGAATGTTTTTCAGCATTCCATTATCATCAGTAGTTCCTTCAAATTTTCCCCCATTGGCATCGACCAAAGTAACGCTGGCATTTTTAATAGGTTTCTTTTTCTTGTTTCTTACTAGTACTTCTAAGCTGTATTCACCTTGTGCTGCAACAACAGGTTTTTCTACATAAAGGGTTTGAGAAAATACCTTAGGTGGTTTTACACCTTTGGTGCTAAGTGAAACAACCTCACTTTTTGCACCATTTGATTCTGCTACGATCTTATAGTCTATATCAAGCGTTAGAGGTAAATTATCGTGGCGACCACTTGCATTTGTTGAATACTCATGAACTTTTCCATCTGAACCGGTAACAGTTAGTTTAGCATTCTCAATAGGTTTTTTATTTTTAACGTTATCCATTACTACCAAATTCAATAACAAAGCATTTGATTTTGCCTTTACTGAACCCACTAATGTTACAGGCTCTAAACTAACTTCTCTTTTGATCTCTTTGTATGAAATATCATTGCTAACAAATACATCTTCGCTATAAAACTCGTTTCCTTTTGGTGCTTGGTAAGAAAACGTATATTCTCTTCCTGGTGGCAAAATAGTAGTGAATGTACCGTTTTGTTTAGGGCGATAGGTTCCAATAATCTCTCCTGTTTCTTTATCTTTTACTATGATCACAAGATCATCAGGTAATTTTTCTCCTGGCGCAGGAACAATCTGTCCTTTAAATAATGCCAATGGCTTTTCTTTAGCCTCAGGCATAGAAACCATATAAATATCCTTCTCGCCAACTCCGCCTTCTTTTGCAGAAGAGAAATAACCACGTTTACCATCGGGTGATGTTACATAAAACACGTCATCATCGGTTGTATTGATTGGATAACCCATGTTCATCACATCAGAGAATTGATTATTCTCATCTAATGTTGCAAACATAATGTCAAAACCTCCCATTGATTTGTGACCGTTAGAGGCGAAGAAAAATGTTCTTCCATCGGGATGAATAAAAGCTCCATCCTCCTCAAATTCGGTATTGATCACCGGGCCCATGTTCAATGCTTTACTCCAGTTACCTGTAGGCAATTTCACACAGCGATAAAGATCCCTTCCTCCATAGCCACCTGGCCGATTAGATACAAAAATAAGTACAGTGCCATCAGCATTTAAACACGCGTGAGATTCTTGAAATTTTGTATTTACATCAGAACCAAAATCTTTTATAGGGCTCCAATCTGCTCCATCAAATGTGCTGTAATAAATATTTCCACCCATACCATCACCACCATCGCGGTACAGGATCAGTGTTTGTCCGTCGGGAGTGATGTTAATGGCAGCATCCATTCCATTACCATTGATGCTTTCTGAAAGAGACGTCGGTTTTGACCATTCTCCTTTATCATCTTTATAAGAAACTACAACGTCTTCATAGTAATTACCATTATCATCTTTCATGCCACCGGTTGTATTTGGTCTACGTGTTGTAAAAATAAGCATACGCTCATCGGCACTTAATGCAGGGCTATAATCCGGGTACTGGCTATTAATGCTATCTCCAAGGTTAGATATTTGCACATTCAAGGGGACACTCATTTGCATTTTTGCAAAAGCGCAAATATCCTTGTCTCTACTGATCGTTTTTTTCCATTCCTTATCTTTTACACTTACATATTTTTCAAACGATTCGTATTCTTTCAACTCCTCATCAAATTTATAATTGAGGTGAAGTGCTTGCCCATAATAGTAATGTGCTAATGGTGGTGCCGATTTTTCCATCGGATCGTCGATCAAACACTTGTTGCTTACTTTTTTAACGGCACGTTCAAGATATACTTCAGCTTTAAACTTTGTATTTAGTGTGTTTAGATAACATACACCAATGTTGTAATTTAATAAACCGCTAGTTGAATCAAGGGCATGTGCATCCAAATAATTTTGTAATGCCATGTTGTAATTTTCTTCCAAGGAAAGGAAATTACCTTCCTGAACAAGATCTCGGTATGAGCCATCGCCTTTTGTTTGGCCATTTGCGCTGCACAAGACGAACAAAAACAGGACAGTAAAAATATTTTTCATGCTTATTTGTTAACTAGCAAATATATGTTTTTTTTAGATAAAATGGCCTTTTTTGTAGATTAATTTTAGGCTAAAAAATCAGGTTATTTTTGCTTTGAAGTTTATCCGGAACTACCTCATGTACCTGTTCTATACATTCGATCTGCCTAAGGAGTTTAAAAACCGTGTATTGCTCGTGAATAGCGCTCTCTCCCTTTAAAAGGAGAAAAAAGTTAGTGTGTGGCAGTTCGCTTATTAGCAAAATACTTTGCTCTATAACCTGTTTAGATTCGGCAAAAAGGTCGTATAAAGGTGCATTCTTTTGCTTGGGTTTGAAGTTACTTTTATTAGGTACCACATAATATTCAAGACCTAGCTCCTCATCAATGTAAGAGTATACCGAAAAATCAAAAAGATCAGAATTTTTAGAAGCGGATCGTAAATTTTGCGTTAAACAAAGCTCGATATTCAACATGGCGTTAATATTATTGATGATCACATATTGGTTCTCTCCACTTGCAATACCAATAAGCACAAAGTCAAAAAGATTTGTGTTGTTATGTAAAATATGTTTAGCCACGATTAATTTCTGTAAGTGCTATTTCGGCCGCTTTTTGCTCGGCCACTTTTTTACTGTAATGCTCAAAGCCTTCGTATGCCTTTGAATTAATGACCGCATTTACTAAATAAAATTTTCCTTGCCCGGGATCATTTCTTTCGGTCCAGTCGTATTGCAATTCGAGTTTATTTTTTTGACAATAAATTTGCAGTAGGCTCTTGAAATCTGAATCTGAACTTAAAAGTTCTTCCAAATCAATATGCAACTTAACAATCTTATTGATAACGAATTTTTTTGTTTGCTCATACCCAAGATCTAAATAAAGGGCGCCTATCAAGGCTTCAAAGGCATCTCCATAAGCGCTTGATTTTAATTTATCTTTTTTTGAAAGATTTGTTTTTAAGAAATTGTCGAGTCCGAACTTTAATGCCAGTTGGTGAAGATTTTTTCGGTTCACGATCTTACTTCTTAGCTGCGTTAAAAATCCCTCATCTTTATTCGGATATTTTTTAAACAAATACTCTCCAATAATAGCGCCTAAGATCGCATCGCCCAAAAACTCCAAGCGTTCGTTATTATATAAGGTTGTGGCATTTTTTACATTACTGCTACTATGCATGAATGCCTGCTTATACAATTGCAGATTTTTTACATTAAGACCGGTAATATTTTTAAGGGAGGTATATAATTTTTTATCTGGGCCGGATCTGAACGAAACAAGAGGTATAAGCTTCCTGATCAAACCTTAAAAAATTATTTGTATTTTTTTATAACGATAGCCGCATTGTGGCCACCAAAACCAAAAGTATTGCTAATAGCAGCGCGAACTTCGCGTTGTTGCATTTTATTTGGAGTTAAATTTAATTTAGTATCAATTTCAGGATCTAGATTCTGAATATTAATGGTTGGAGGAATGATGCCATTTTTAACAGCCAAAATAGTTGCGATACCTTCAATAGCTCCTGCAGCACCAAGTAAATGTCCCGTCATGCTTTTTGTAGAGCTTATGTTGATCTTGTAAGCGTGTTCTCCAAAAATATTTTTTATCGCCTTTAATTCAGCTGTATCTCCTAAAGGCGTGCTTGTTCCGTGCGTATTGATATAATCAATTTCCTCAGGAGCAATTCCTGCATCTTTTAAGGCACGCTGCATTACCAACTTAGCACCTAATCCTTCGGGGTGTGGTGCTGTAATGTGATGAGCATCGGCACTCATACCTCCACCAATGATCTCGGCATAAATTTTTGCGCCTCGTTTTAAAGCGTGCTCTAATTCTTCAAGAATGATAGCGCCCGAACCTTCACCTAATACAAATCCATCGCGATCTTTATCGTAAGGACGAGAAGCAGTTGCAGGGTCATCGTTACGTGTGCTCATGGCCATGCAAGCATTAAATCCACCAATACCACTTTCGTTAATGGCAGCTTCACTTCCACCAGTTACGATAGCAGTTGCTTTACCTAAACGAATGTAATTAAACGCATCAATAAGTGCGTTAGTTGAAGATGCGCAAGCAGAAACTGTTGTAAAGTTTGGACCACGTAAACCAAATCGCATCGAAATGTGACCACTGCAAATATCAGCGATCATTTTTGGAATAAAGAATGGATTGAAACGCGGAGTACCATCGCCCTTTGCAAATGCAAATGTTTCGTTTTGAAATGTATCTAAACCACCAATTCCACTTCCCCAAATAACACCAATCTCATCTCTATCAATTCCTTCGGCATCTAAACCGCTATCAGCAAAAGCTTCAACACTTGAGGCAATACCATACCATGTAAACGTATCTAGTTTACGTGCTTCTTTGCGATCGAAATAAGTTTCTGGATTAAACCCTTTTACTTCACAAGCAAAACGGGTTTTGAATTTGGATGCATCAAAACGTGTAATAGGTGCAGCACCACTTACGCCTTTTATAAGATTGCTCCAATAGTCGTTTACACTATTTCCTAAAGGAGTAACCGCGCCAAGCCCTGTAACTACTACACGTTTCAGTTGCATATGTTGAATTAGTTTTTTGCGTTGGTCTCAATATAAGTAATAGCATCTCCCACAGTACTGATCTTCTCAGCTTGCTCATCAGGGATAGCAATATTGAATTCCTTTTCAAATTCCATAATTAATTCCACCGTGTCTAATGAATCAGCTCCAAGGTCGTTTGTAAAGCTTGCAGTTGGTGTAACTTCTTTTTCATCAACGCCTAGTTTATCAACGATGATCGATTTTACTTTGTTTGAAATGTCTGACATTTTTATAGTTTTTAATTTGGCACAAAATTAACTATATCCTCTATAAAACAAAATGCCCCTTAAAATAAGGAGCAAATTTTTTAACAAATAACAATCTACTAATAATATAATACGTTTTTAACTGTTTGATTATGAACAAATAAAAAAACCGCCCGAAGGCGGTTTTGTGTTAAGAAGTTTTTTTAACCACTGCTCTTGGTCTGTAAGGTCTCTGATGATTGTGGTTGTTTAGACTGCTCATTTTAACGTTTGAGGTGTTTCTTGCCTCTTCACGCATCATATGATTTTGAATAAGCTTTCCAATTACACCTACAGCTACTACACCCGCAATTATATATAAGCTTGCCAGGTTTGAGGCATCACCACCTACGTACTGGGTAAATTTATTGGTTAGGCTAGCAAAACTAGTATTGCTTAGCATTAAAAGTCCTAGGAGTGTTAGGCCCGATGTTACTCCATTCCTTCTGTTTTTCATAACGTTGATTTTATAAGTTAAACAATCCGTTAGTTTCCTATATATAATACGCAAATTCAGTGCCAAAGGTTGAGTAAAATTTATTTTTTTATTAGCCAAAAAATGCTTAAATTTGTATTGTAAAATAAAAATCACGAATAACGAGGGGGCCTGAGTCCCCTCTTTTATTGAGTAAAAATTGATCGCGAAAGAGCAAATATTACAGCTGGCTGAGGCACACTTTACAGGAACAGACAAGTTTGTTACTAACATAAATGTGACGAGCGGCAACACTATTGATGTGCTAATTGACGGAGATACCCCAGTTACCATAAAAGACTGTGTAACCTTAAGCAGATTTATTGAGGGGAACCTTGATCGCGAGAAGGAAGATTTTGCTTTACAAGTGAGTTCGCACGGTGCCGCAAGCCCGTTAGTGAACCAGCGCCAATATAAAAAGCATATTGGAAAGACATTTGAAATAAAACTAACTGACAATACTGATCACGAAGGTGAATTGGTTGAGTTTAACGAGAACGAATTGACACTTAAATATAATATACGAGAAAATAAAGCAATTGGAAAAGGTAAAGTAACTGTAGAGAAAAAAGAAACCATTCCATTTAATACAATAAAAGAATCAAAAATAAAACTTAAATTTTAAAAAAACACCCATGGAAACCTCAAATCTGATCGAATCGTTTTCGGAGTTCAAAGACATAAAGAACATCGACCGCGCTACTTTAATGAGTATCATTGAAGATGTGTTCAGGAACATGCTTATTAAAAAATACAGCAGCGATAAGAACTTTGACATCATTGTTAACCCCGATAAAGGTGACGTTGAGATATACAAAAACAGACAAATTGTAGATGATGAATTTGCAGAAGACTCATTTGATTATGATGAGAACAAGCACATCAGCCTAACAGATGCAAAAAAGATAGAGCCGGATTTCGAGATCGGTGAAGATGTATCTGAAAAAGTGGATCTTGAATATTTTGGTCGTCGCGCGGTATTAGCTGTGCGTCAAAATCTAGTTCAAAAAATCCTTGAACTTGAAAAGAGCGAGGTCTTTAATAAATACAAAGATAAAGTTGGTGATGTGGTTACTGCTGAAGTTTACCAAGTTTGGAAAAAAGAGATCATGCTAGTGGATGATGAAGGTAATGAGTTATTACTTCCAAAAACTGAGCAGATCCCTTCTGACTTCTTTAAAAAAGGAGATACATTAAAGGCAGTTGTTTCTAAAGTTGAAATGAAAAATGGTACCCCATCTATTATTGTATCGCGTACATCACCTTCATTTCTTGAGCGTTTATTTGAGAACGAAGTACCAGAGATATTTGACGGTTTGATAACGATTAAAAAAGTAGTTCGTGAACCTGGTGAAAGAGCAAAAGTTGCCGTAGAAAGTTACGATGATCGTATTGATCCGGTTGGTGCTTGCGTTGGTATGAAAGGGTCGAGGATCCACGGTATTGTTCGCGAATTAAAGAACGAAAATATCGACGTGATCAACTTTACAGCTAATCCAAGTTTATTTATTCAACGTGCGTTAAGCCCTGCGAAAATAACTACTATTAAAATTGACGAAGAAAATAAAACAGCAGAAGTATTTTTAAAACCCGATCAAATTTCTTTGGCCATTGGAAAAGGTGGATACAATATCAAATTAGCCGGAAAATTAACCGGTTATGAAATAGATGTATTCCGCGATACAGATATTGAAGATGTTGAGGACGTTGACTTAGACGAATTTACAGATGAGATAGAAGCAGATGTGATCGAAAAATTAAAATCGATTGGTTGCGACACAGCAAAATCGGTACTTGAATTGAACGATGAGGAAATTACTCGCAGAACAGGTATTGAAGATGATGTGATAGCTGAAGTTCGTAAAGTACTTGCATCGGAATTTGAAGATTAGTTACAAAAGGAAAGTGATCTCCTTGAATTGATCACAACTAAATTTAGATAACAGAAAATAATATATGTCAGACGGAGCAAAAACACTTCGATTAAGCAAAGTGGCGAAAGAATTCAATCTTTCTCTTGGAAAGATCGTTGAATTCCTTGCCACCAAAGGGATCAAGGTAGAGAACAATCCCAACGCAAAGATCGGAGATGAAGAACACTCTCATTTAATGAAGGCATTTTCCACAGATAAATCTGCAAAGGAAGAGGCTGCTCAGGTATCGCAAAATATCACGAAAGTGAAACGCGAGACCATTGTATTGGATGACGTAAATAAATCGAAGAAGAATAAAGAAGAGAAAGAGGTAGTAATTACCGATCATTCTGTTTCCGCCGAAACCGAAACAATAATCAAGGCTAAAAAAGAGAAAGTTGAGCCTGAAATTTTTTCACAAGAAGTAGAAAGTAAGGATGGGCCAAAAGTGCTTGGCAAATTAGATCTTGATTCTATATCTAAAACAAAAGATAAAAAACCCAAAAAGGAAATAGAGCAGGCAAAAGGAGAAAAGAAAAGTGCTCAGGTTGTTGAAGAAAAACCCTTTGTAGCAGAAGTTCCAACTGAAGTTGTTGTAGAACAAATTGAACACATTGAAACCAAATTCGCGAAACTTGAAGGACCAAAGATCCTTGGTAAAGTTGAACTACCTGTTGTAAAAGAATCTCCTAAAAAGGGCGAAAGTAGTTTTGCACTCGAGCGCAAAAAACGTAAGCGCATCAAAAAAGGAGGCTTGAGTGAAGAAGAGATCAAAAAGGTTGGAACCGAGCAGGCTAAAATTGCTAAAGAACGTGCCAAAGAAAAATATGGCGACCCTAAACATAAAAAACCTTACGGTGGCAATAATAGCCAAACGGCCTCTAAGCCACGCCATGAATTAACGGAAGAAGAGATCCAACAGCAGATAAAAGAAACTTTAGCGCGTTTAAGTGAAAAAGGTTCTAAATCTAAATCATCAAAAAATCGTAGAGATAAACGTGATGTTGTTCGTGAGAGAATGGCTGAGAAGCAGGAATTGTTAGATGCAGAAAAGAGCATTTTAAAAGTTACCGAATTCGTATCAGCAAATCAGTTGGCAACCATGATGGACATTCCGGTAAATCAAATTATTGCTACATGTATGAGTTTGGGTTTATTTGTTTCTATCAATCAACGTTTAGATGCGGAAACCATTGCCATTGTTGCTGAAGAGTTTGGATTTAAAACAGAATTCGTTTCGGCCGAAGTTGTTGAAGCAATTGAAGAAAAAGAAGAAGATATTGAAGGAGATGTTGTACACCGACCGCCAATTGTAACTATTATGGGACACGTTGACCATGGTAAAACATCCTTATTAGATTATATTCGTAAAGCAAACGTTGTTGCCGGTGAAGCAGGTGGAATTACACAGCACATTGGAAGTTATAATGTAAAACTAGAGAATGGAAAATCAATTACCTTCTTAGATACTCCCGGTCACGAAGCATTTACCGCTATGCGCGCACGTGGTGCAAAAATTACAGATATTGTAATTATTGTGGTTGCGGCAGACGACAGTGTAATGCCTCAAACAAAAGAGGCTATCAATCACGCGCAGGCCGCAGGTGTACCAATGGTAATTGCGATCAATAAAATTGATAAGCCCGGTGCTAATGTAAATAAAATAAAAGAAGATCTTGCTCAATTAAATGTGTTAGTTGAAGATTGGGGTGGTAAATATCAATCGCAAGAAATTTCGGCTAAAGCAGGAACAAATATTGCTCTTTTATTAGAAAAAATATTATTAGAAGCGGAAATATTAGATCTGAAAGCTAATCCAAAAGTTAGGGCTTCAGGTTCGGTGATTGAAGCAAAGTTAGATAAAGGTCGCGGGCATGTTGCTGATATTATTGTGCAACGCGGTACTTTAAAAGTTGGTGATATTATTGTTGCCGGTGGATATAGCGGTCGTGTAAAAGCAATGACCAACGAGCGTGGTGTACCAATTATAGAAGCAGGGCCTTCCATTCCGGTTCAATTATTAGGATTAAATGGTTCGCCAACAGCGGGTGATAAATTTAATGTGATGAGCGATGAGCGTGAGGCACGTGAATTGGCAAACAAACGTTTACAATTACAGCGTGAGCAAGGTATTCGTACGCAAAAACATATTACACTTGCCGAAATTGGAAGACGTTTGGCTATTGGAGACTTTAAAGAATTGAATGTGATCGTAAAAGGCGACGTGGATGGATCCATTGAAGCTTTATCAGATAGTTTATTAAAATTATCTACCGAGAAAATTGCGGTGAACATCATTCATAAATCGGTTGGTGCTATTAGTGAGAACGACGTTATGTTAGCTTCGGCTTCAAACGCGATCATTGTAGGTTTCCAAGTTCGTCCTACTCAAAACGCACGAAAATTGGCAGAGGTTGAAGAGATCGATATTCGTTTGTACTCTATCATTTACCAAGCTATCGACGAGATCAAAGCGGCGATGGAAGGTATGTTAGCGCCAGAGTTTGAAGAAAAAGTAGTTTGTAATATCGAGATTCGTGAAGTGTTTAATGTGACCAAAGTGGGGATCATTGCAGGTTGTTATGTAATGGATGGAAAAGTTACCCGTCATACTAAAGTGCGTGTAATTCGCGACGGAATTGTGGTGCATCAAGGAGCTCTAGGTTCGTTGAAACGCTTTAAAGATGATGTAAAAGAAGTAACATCAGGTTATGAGTGTGGATTGAACATTCAGGATTTTGACGATATAAAAGCCGGAGATATTATTGAAGGATACGATATGGTTGAGATAAAATCGAAATTATAGAAGTACGAGTTACGAAGTTAGAAGTACGAGCCTAGATTCGACAATCATACTTCTAAATTCTAACTTCTTCAAGGGGGATTAGCTCATTTGGCTAGAGCGCTTCGCTGGCAGTGAAGAGGTGATCGGTTCGAATCCGATATTCTCCACTTAAAAAACCGGAAGGTAATCGGTTCGTGCCGATAGCTATCGTGACCGATATTTCCCACAGAATCATAAAAAAATTTCTGTAATGGCAGGGATTTTTGTTTTTAAGATCTAAATTGTATCTTTAATAATACGATGAGAAAATCAACTAAACTTTTCAGCCTTATTTTGATCTTGTTTGCGCTTATTGCTAGTGATTGCAAATACCGCAAAGATTGCGGTGGCAGGCGCAAGAAAAAAGTTAAGACCGGAATGGGCGGGTATATGTGATTTATAAATTACCCTGGTAAATATGCTTTTTAGCTCTACCCTCTTCTTGTTTTATTTTTTACCTCTATTCTTACTATTCTATTTTCTTGCTCCATCAATTAAATTAAAGAATCACATACTTGAGCCCGGAATAGAACGAAAAGCCTTGTTTAGGGCTTTGCTTAATGTTTGCGCAACGAGTAGGCTTCGCTTTTTCTGCGCAGACCACGCAGTGCGACAAACATAGCAAAGGACAAACAAGCTTGAAGTGATAGCCCGATAAGGCGCCCAAATAATAAAAATACTTTTTGAGGTTCGACTAATTACCTAAGTGTAATAAACGATCTTTGGTTCTACACCAACATTGAAAGTAATTGTAGAAGCAGTGTTGATCTGATCTTCATCTTCATCCTCCACATGCAAAGTAATATTTACTTTTCCTTCATTATTGCCGCAAAGCGATTTAAGCAGCATGTTCATGATCTTTAATGTAGATGTATTGTAAAAACCAACCGTTATCTCTATGTCTAACGGAGCCGTGGCTTTAAAACTTTGCCCCCATTGCAACACCTTTTCGTAAAATGAAGGTGGGTTTGCCATAAATGAATTTCCTTTTATGACCAATTTATTTTCTTCGGGTTTCACCAACACATATGGTGATTTTTCTCCTTCTGCTATTTCTATCATGTTATATAATATTCAAAGATAAATCAAAATTTAATTCCAATTACACAAATATCGTCCATTTGTTCATAATCTCCCATCCAAGTTTCAAATTCTTTAACCGTGGATTCATATTGTTCTTCAATAGGCTGGGGGTAAATTTCACCAAAAAATGCTTTCATGCGCTTTGTTGAATATCGCTTATTTTTTTCTCCGCCAAATTGATCACCAAAACCATCGCTAAAGAAATAAGCACAATCGCCTTTCTGCGGTTTCATAACATTATCTGTAAACCCTTTAACCTCATTAGGAAAGGTACCTCCAATTGAATATATAGGGGCCTTAATGTCTTGTGGCCCTTGTTTAGAGTAATAATAAAGAGGGCGATTTGCGCCTGAGAAGATAAACTCAGTTGAATCCTTGTTTATTCTCAAAACCATAGCATCCATACCATCCCCTATCCTATTCTCTTCTTCTTTCTTTTGAAAGGCCTTGTGTAATTTTTTATCCAATTCATTTAAAATAAGGGCCGGTGTTGCTTCTTTATACTCAATCAATACCTGATCGAGGAATGTTGATCCTAGCAAACTCATAAACGCTCCTGGCACACCATGTCCTGTGCAATCAACCACAGCTATGTATGAATATAGATCGGTTTCGGTGTACCAATAAAAATCGCCACTTACAATATCGCGGGGTTTATAGAATACGAACAGATTGAGTTTTTTACTAACGTAATCACGATCGGGCAGTACCGCATTTTGAATTCGTTTTGCATAGGCTATACTGGCAGTGATATCTTGATTTTTTTCGTTCAACATTTCGTTGGCCTTCTCAATTTTTTCCTTTTCTAATACTAACTCTCCGGTTTTTTCTTTTACCAAGGCTTCCAGCAATTCTTTATCTCGGCGAAGCTTTACAGTTCTTACTCTAAAAATAATATAGAATGCTATTGTAAGAACCGCGATGACTAGCGCGAAGAACCATATTTTTTTCCAGAATGGTTTGCCAATACTAATCTTAAATGTTGCAGGACTTTGCATGGCTATATTGTCAGAATTGGTAGCATAAATAACAAATTTATATTCTCCATCAGCTAAATTTGGATAGGTAATACTATGTTCGGTTGTGGTTCTGAATTTATCTTCAAAGCCCTCTAACATATATCGGTAAGAAACTCCATCAGGATTTGTTAATGATACACCAATGAAATCGATCACTACTTCGTACTTGTTATAATCGAATTTATAAACAGAATCTACTCTTTGCACAACACTGTTTGTTGTTACCGATAAAAATGAGAAGATGGGTGGATTAAGATTGATCGCATCTTCGTTTGGTAAATATTTGATCAAACCGTCGGTACTACCCATCCATACATTTCCCTTTTTTCCCTTGTAAATAGCATTATTATTCATGGTATTGGCAGGCAATCCATTCAACTTATTTACTTTTCTAAAAGTGGTTATACTAGCATACTTTATGCTTATACCGTTTTTGTGAATGCTTATAATATCTCCTCTTTGAGAAATAGCAATACCGTAGCAAAATTCCGAACTCAATCCTTCCTCTGTTGTATAATGAACATAATTTGGTTTTCTATTCTTTCTGTAACAATAGATACCATCACCTTCGGTACCAAACCAAATATTATCATCTTTATCTTGCGCGCCGGAAGTAAATTTGAATGGCGAAAGTGTATCCTTACCGGTTATTATATTCTTTTCCAATTCGATCTCATCTCCAAAAACACTATATAAAGGTGTTTCAGGTGAAAAGGCCCATAAACGATCTGTTCTATCCACAAAAACTCCTACAAAATTATTATGCGGAGAAGCGTTATCTGTATTAAACACTTTTTTTACTTCAAATTTTTCATTCACATAAAAAAGTCCTTCTGTAGTACATATCAAATATTCTCCATTTTGATCTTTTGTGATATAATTGATAGACTTATCTTTAAATGTTGGAGAGGCATTTTTATACACTATTTTATTATTTATAACATTATAAATATGTAAATTCTGACTTGTACCAACCCAAAGTTCATGTGTGGTTTTATTTAAGAAACTTGTTTTTATTTCCTCTTCGGATCCTTTTGGAATAAGATCATGGAGTGTTGAAAGCCTGCCGTTAATATTAAAGCCAAATACTTTTTTGTCATCCGAAACAAACACATTATCAGAATCATCTACCGCAACTGTTCTCACATCATCAAAAGGTAAAAAATTAGTTGAGTTGTATCTTTCAAATCTACTCGATAAGAATTGGAACAAACCTCCACCGGTTGAACCAAACCAAAGATTTGCTTCCTTATCAATAAAGATCTTGTTGATGAATAAGCTTTGCAAACCATTTTTATTATCAATGATATTTTGTTTTTCAACGCGGTAATTACTTGTGTACTTCAACCTACACAAACCTTCGCCAGTGAGCGACACCCACATTTCATTATCGCCTCTTAAGCAAATATCTTTTATATTGTACTTTTCACTTTTTAATTCAATTGAAAAGGTCATTAACGATTTAAACTCATTATTGCTCTTAATAAATAGCTCTACGCCCTTTCCATCCACACCAAGCCATAATTCGTTTCGTGGCGATATCTCCAAACAAGTTATATTTTTTCCTTGTGTACCTTCTATGGTTTTAGAAGATCGAGAGCTTCCACTCAAATCGAATTGCAAAACACCTTCTTGAGTTCCCAAATACAATTTATCCTCCTTGATCTTCATCTCATTTATTGGAGGAAGTTCTTCTTCTGTAAATAGCTCTGCTTTTCCACCTTTAATTCGATATAATCCTCCGGCAGCATTAGCAAAATAAACATTTCCTTTACTATCTTCGGCAAACGACACAACTCTGGCGAGTGCATCTTCGTTTGTTTTAATTTTACTAAACTTTTGATCTACATACTTAGAAACATGGCCTTCAAAATGCCCTACCCAAAGTATTTGTTTTGAATCGAGAAATAATGCGCTGCAATAATTCTCAGAAAGACTATCCTTCTTTGAGAATCGTTTCATTTTATTTCCGCCATACTCTGCTAACCCATCACCGGTAGCAATGTACAAGAAGCCTCTTTTATCTTGAACAATATCGTAAACATAAGGCTGAGGCAATCCTTGCTCTTGTCCAAAAATATTGAATTTATACTCCTGGGCATTTGCAAACGCACATACACTAACAAATAATATGACTAAATGTTTTCTCATTTACCTGCAGGTTTCATGCCAATTTTGTATTTGTATTTTGGAACACCACCTATTGGCAAGGAATAAAATGGCATTGATTCACCAAATTGATTGGTTATAAAAACCGCTACGTTATTATTCTTTACTTCCTTCTTATTTATGAATTGAATATCTAACGACGTTCCTATCTCTTCGGGTTTAATTGGAAATTTTACCAACGACCAAACGCCTTCCGTTTCCGAACCAAACGTTTCGCTTTTCTTTTCTACAGATACCACGCGGATGATACCGGCATTATCATAATCAAAAACATTTATTTCGCATGAAACAACTCCTTTTGGAATGTAAGGATAGATGTGGCCAACATATCCGTTATTAGCTTCTAGTCTAAATGTATACTCATAGTAAAATGTATTTGCACCTTCTACTTTTACATTTTTATCTTTTTGCGATGAAAGAAATAGCTTGTACAAATTTCCATCATCGCCATCTAGGCCTTCAACAACCATTTTAAAAACGTATCCGCCATATTCAGGTTGCAATTCGCCTTCCTTTGGATTGAATGGCCCAAACTCATACCAATTTGCATCTAAAGTAGCATCTTCACCAAATGTTTTTCCGGTTACAAATACGCCTGATTTAAAATTTCCTTTTGGTGTTTGACCTTGTGCTTCTTTGTTAGAGTGAGCACCTTTACCACCGTAAAATGAAAATTTTGTTTTTGAATTGAAAGCACTTACTTTTTCATCTACCGTGCCTCCACAATCAGCATCATAAACGCGAACGTAAAAAGGTTCATTAGACTTTTCGGGAACAACAAAAAAAACGATCTGAACAAAATCGTCATCTCCAAAAGAAAGTTTAGCGTTTTTAGAGAAGGTTGCGAAGTACGGGATTTTTTCATCCTCGGAAGGAATTGCCTGAGAACAAACGAAATTGCATGAGAAAAAAAGCAGAATAGTAAATAGGACGGTGTTTTTTGTTTGCATAAAATTAGTTTAAAATAAGTACATCTACCCTTCTATTCAAACGTCGTATATCTTCGGGTGAGTTGTTATACAATGGATAAAACTCTCCTAAGAATTTGCGCTTGATCTTAACTTTTACGTAAGTTTGGAGGGCTTTTTCTACCGATAAAACCCTGCGTTCGCTTAGTTTAAAGTTGTATTCAGCAGTTCCTAAATTACAAGTATTTCCTTCAAGTTCAACTTCTTTTATGGTTTTATTAGTATAATTTTTGAAATAAAAATCGATCTTTTCTTGCTCGTTCGGACGGATATCAGATTTGTCAAAATCAAAATAAACGCATAGGCCATCAAATACAGATTCAACAAGGGTAATTCGCTTTTTTCCTTTATAAGCAGTAATAAAAGCGTTATCATAACCCGTTGATTCTAAGGCAATTTGAAGGTCCGTGGCGTTTTCTAGTGTTACAACATTATCAGTGACATATTTGTACCAGCCGTCATCCGTTAACACTTCTCGCACTGTACCACGCAGAGCATCAAATGCGTTTTTTGGTTTAGGTGTTCGGTAGGCTCCAATTTGAATTCTGTATGATATTCGTGTGTCGGCATTATCAGGTGGATCGGTTATAGTGTTTGGATCTTTTTCCACCGTGTTGGATACAACAGCAGTGGTTATTGTGGCAACGGTTGTATTTGTTACAACGGTAGTGTTTGTTACAACGGCTGTATTTGTAACCACAGTTGTATTTGTGGCAACCGTTGTATTTGATGTAATTGCAGGATCTTTTCCTGGACGCACATATCCCTTACGAATTGTGTCTTTCATCATTAAGAACTGATAACGCAAATTAGGATTTTGTAAAAGAATGTCTTTGCTAAACGAGCTTATTACTGAAGCATTGAATCCTTCTGTCTTTGAACGTTGATAGTATGGAATGATAGAATCTATTGTTTTTGTAGCGCCATAAAAATAATGGTACAAACTATCTAAGAGTAAAGAACTGATCTTATCAAGCCCTTTGAAAGCGGGATCGTTAGATTCTAATTTGTTGGGCGAAACACCAATATGAACTTTGTAGGTAACTGAACTATCTTTTTCATTGAACGCGTAAACGTTATTAATATTCCTGTATTTATCGTCTTTATCTATCTTAGGAAAAATTCCAACTTTATCCTTACCTAATGTATCTTTTTTAAGTGTAAGAACTGTTTTCATTCCTGCAGCCGAATCCTCTTTCATTTTTTTCATTACAAAAGCGTATAGTTCTTTTTCATTTTTTGCCATACTATCCAATAATCTTTTTTGATAATCAATTGGAGGCTCAACTTTTATTGGAGGATTGAAAGAATAAATGGGTTTATCTACTTTATCAGAAATAACGATCCGCTTTGTTGAACAATCTTTGATCTTTCTTCCTGCCAATTTTCCTTCAAGCCCGAGTTTGACATAATACGTTCCTTCTTTGGTATAAACATGATTTGGCTTTTCAGCAAACGAATATTGTCCATCACCAAAGTCCCAATAATAACTTGATATTTCTAAACTATCCAAATTGGTATACGTTGGGTCGAACGGTACCTCAGTATTTGTTTTAGCTGTGTCCGGCGCGTGAATATAAATTTGAACGATATTTTTCAATTCAAATTCGTAATTGATCTCGTTAAAAAAAACTGCTCCCGTTGTTTGATCAACAACGTTTAACTCTACTAAAAATTTGCCCGGAGTTGCATAACAATGTTTTACCTCTAAGCCACGTTTTTTTGAACCATCACCAAAACTCCACTCGTATTCCATACCGGTGGTATCTTTTGTATCTAAACTTGCTTCTTCAAAAAATGTAAAGCAGTAGTTATTACTTTCTACTTCTTTACAATTATCAAAATCAGGGATAACGGATTTGTAATAGTAAATATCGTCATTGCCTTTTCGGTTAGAACTAAAGTAGCCACTTCTTTGCGTTGAATCAATGTACACACCAAAATCATCTGAAGGACCATTTACCGGATCGCCCAATAATTTTACTGGCGCGTTTTCGTCAAAAAAGTTTACCGAATAAATATCCAAACCGCCATAACCGTTTGGTCTGTCGGAAGAAAAGTACAGTGTGCCATTTATAAAATATGGAAACAATTCATTGTACTCTGTATTCACCTTTTGTCCGCAGCTTATTGGTTTTCCCCACTCGCCACCTTTTTTAATGCTGTAAAATAGATCGATCTTTCCAGTCATAAACAGATCACTGGCAAAGAACATCAATGTGTCGGCCCATACACTTGGCTGGCCGCAGGAAATGGTATCATTTAATCCAAAATTTATTCTCACCGGCGTCAACAAACGATTTTTTTCATCCTTTGCCAAATAATTAATTTGTAATGGCAATTTCTTTTTTGATTTTACAAATTCAGAATTATTAACCGTGCAGTAAAACCCTTCATTGGTTTCGCAGCTCGGGCCTATGTAGAATTTCGTTTTTATTTTAGCGCTTATTGAAATTACCTTTTTAAACTTCAAAGTGTCTTTCATATTAGCACGATAAAGATCAGAGAACTGATGATTGGTGGTTTGATCATAATAAATTACTGCAAAATCATTTTCGCGATCGGAAACAAAATAAAATTTATCCTTGAATTTAAATGGCGAATATTCCGCTTCGTTTGTGTTTATTTTTGAAAGCGGAAATACTTTTATTCGTGCCGAATCGGCGATGGAATTTTGTGATCTTAGCGAGAAAGTGAACCCCTGACATACTAAAATAATTAGTAGCCCAATAGTTTTTCTATAGGAACATAGTTCGCGGATTTTTCGCATTGATATTATACCCAAAGTAATACCTTATGAGTATCTCATGCGATCCGTTCTGATATTTTTTTAAACGATTTAATTCACAATCATAACTATAGCAAACTCTTAGCTGGTGGTTGATGCCGAACTCCGCTATTGCAACGAGTGATTTGTTTGTGCGATAGGAAAGACCAAATCCAAATTGATATTTGTAATAGTAGTTCAAATTGATATCACCTGTTACTGGCGAATTATTAACGTATCTAACTAATATTGATGGTTTTATGCCATGTTCGCGGTCTAATCCAATGAAATATCCACCGGTTAAAATGATAGGATTTTCCTTCAAGAAATTGCTATTTAAAGTGTTTACTAAGTACGGTGCGCTTAATCCTGCGAACAATTGTTTGTTGTGTAAGTATACGCCCGCACCAGAAATGAATCCGATATCAACAAGGCGTTGTCCATTAATTAATGCGTCTTGTTGCTGGTTTCTTGTCAATGATTCATAGTTAGCCTTACTAATTGCTACCCCACTTTGAATGCCAAAGCTAAGTTTATATCTACCTATTCTTACTCTGTACGAATAAATTCCACTTACAAATTGATTACTAAATGGCCCGATCTTATCATCTACAACAGTCATTCCAACACCAATAGCTTTTCTTCTTAGAGGTGTATTTAAACTAAGGGCTGTTGTAACCGGAGAGCCGTTGAAGCCTAACCATTGTCTACGATGCGACATTGTAACATCCATCACCCCATTACGACCCGCGTAAGCCGGATTGATAGCGAGTCCATTTACAATATACTGGCTAAATGTTGGATAATGCTGCGCTCTGCTGCTTAAACAACACAAAACAAAAACAACTATTTTGCTTATTTTCTTCATTATTCAGTTTTCACAACTACATATCCCTTGTATGTTTTCTTAGGCAATTCTAAAATATAGAAGTAAGTATCATCCGCCAAAGGCTCACCTGAATTATTATAACCTTTGAAGTCGTTTTTATAATCGTTTGAATCGTAAACTAAATTACCCCAACGATTAAAGATGCTTATTTTAACTCCACTCAAGCAACCAATTAATTTGATCTCAAAAAGATCGTTGCTTCCATCACCATTTGGCGTGATGATCTGAGGAATTAAAAGAGGATCAATAAATATATCTACTGTATCTGTAGTTGGAGGACAATTACCATTTGCTACTGTCCACACTAATTTTACAGCTCCATCAACATCTGATAAATACTGTGCGGTTGGGCTGTTTACATTATCAAACGAACCAGAACCGCTTATTACCGACCAAGTACCAGCGCCAACATTAGGAGTTATTGCAACTAATGAATTCATTAAACAATTACTTGTAATATCTAACCCTGCATTAGCCACACTAGGATTTGAGTAGGTACGAACATACACAGTATCATTTTTGATTGGGCAAAATGCCGAATTACTTGCTTGCCATACAAACCCGAACACTCCTTGGCCAGGCAAAGTTGCGTTTGTTGTATTTATTAAACTATTTGTTACAGATGACAATACATTAACGGGTATCCACGTTCCAGTTCCAATACTAATTACATTCGCATTCAATGTAGTATTCATTGCACAAATTGTTTGATTAACTCCCGCATCAGGATCGGAAGGATTTAAGAATGTATTTATTGTAACAACATCTGTTGAAGTAGGACAAGTTCCGTTTCCAACTACCCAAACGTAAGAATACACACCTTGATCTGTAAACGATACCGGAGAACTAAATAAGGTAGGAGAGTTCACTGAAGGGGCACTTGCCAATGGAACCCAAGTACCATTACCAATTGCAGGAATATTTCCTGCCATAAATGTGCTCAATGAACATGTAAATTGATCGGCGCCAGCCAATGCACTTGAAGGAAGATCATCTACAAAAATATTCGTAGTATCCATTACCGAAGGACAAACACCATTTGTAACAACCCACTCAAATGTATTTACACCAACCGTTAATGTTGAAACTGCGCTATTATTAAATGTAGGTGTGTTTACTGCGCCACCTCCTGCTAAAACATTCCAAGTTCCATTTCCTATTGCAGGATTTGTTGCATTTAAACTTGTTGTGCTATTGATACAAATTGTTTGATCCGCTCCGGCAACAGGCGTAGAAGGCAGATCATCAACCTGAATATTGAGCGTTGCATTGCTTGTTGGACAAACACCATTCGTTATCACCCATTCAAATATATTCGATCCAACAGACAATCCTGTTACAGGAGAAATTGTATTTGATGGCAATGTTACAGAACCCGCACCGGCTAAAACATTCCAAAGACCGGTTCCAATTGTAGGAGTATTAGCGCTTATAGTTGAATTTGCACTCGATATACACAATGTTTGATCTCCACTTACACTCGATGGTGTTGGCATATCATAAAGAGTAACTTGCAATGTATCCGATAAATTAGGGCAAGCTAAATATCCAACAAACCAAACATAAGTATAAGTGCCGGCGCTTGTAAATGAAACACTAGTTACAGGATTATTTGGACTAGCAACATTAGGTCCTGAACTTATTGGAATCCATGTTCCTGTACCAACCACCGGCGTTACAGCATTTAATGTTGGAGTTAATCCGCAGAAGAAAACATCTAATCCTGCATTAACAGGACCAACATTCGCAATTGATGTAATTGAAACGGTAGAAGAATTGGATGGACATACACCATTGGATGTTGTCCATTGAAGAACATCTACTCCTATTGGTATACCTGTTAAAGATGATGTTGCAGATGCAGGTGAAACAATTGTACCTACTCCGGAAATAAGCGTCCAACTTCCTGTTCCGATTGCAGGCGGTGTTGCATTTAAATTGGCGTAGTTAACACACACTGTTTGATTTAGTCCTGCAATGGCAGGAGAAGGGTTTGGATCTACTTTTACTGAAACAGTAGATACAGAAATGGGACAAACGCCATTTGTGATCGACCATTGGAATACATTAATTCCAATAGCTAATCCTGTTACACCAGAATTTGGAGCCGAAGGTGATGTTATAACACCCGGACCAGCCATTACTGCCCAAACACCAGATCCAATTGTAGGTATGTTTGCAGCAAGTACTGTTGCAGTTGCACAAATAGTTTGATTAGGGCCTGCATTGGCAGGAGTAGGATTTGTAAATGAAGTAATAGCAACTGTTGACGTTGAATTTGGACATACACCATTTCCAATTGCCCATTGGAATACATTTGTTCCTAAACCTAAACTACTAATTGTGGTATTATTTAAATTAGGATTTGTTATCGTTCCAATTCCTGAAACCAAGGTCCATGTTCCTGTACCAACAGAAGGAATATTTGCTGCCATTATAGCACCTGAAGAACAAACAGATTGGGATGGTCCTGCATTTGAAACAGTAGGATTATCATCACGCTTTATAGAAACTGTTGAAGATGATGAAGGACAAACACCATTACTAATTGTCCATTGTAAAATATTTACACCAACTGTGAGTGATGTTAAACCAGATGTAGGTAAAATAGGTGCTGTTATTGTTCCTCCTCCTGAAACTAAGTTCCATAATCCAGCTCCTATCGTCGGTATGTTTCCCGCAAGTGTTGCAGCAGTTGAACATACTGTTTGATTTGGACCCGCACTCGACACCGTAGGATTTGCATCGCGTTGTACCGAGATTGTTGAAGATGAACTCGGGCAAACACCATTACTGATTGTCCATTGTAACACATTACTTGTTGCAATTGAAACCGCAGTTAATCCTGTTGTTTGCAATGTTGGTGTGGTAATGGTTGCTCCGCCCGAAAGTAATGTCCATAATCCTGTTCCTATCACCGGTATGTTTCCGGCAAGTGTTGCCGTAGTTGCGCAAATAGTTTGATTTGGACCTGCAATTGACGGTGTTGGATTATCATCACGTTGTATGGACATTGTTGATGATGAGCTCGGGCAAACACCATTGCTGATGGTCCATTGTAAAATATTACTTGTTGCAATTGAAACCGCAGTTAATCCTGTTGTTTGCAATGTTGGTGTGGTAATGGTTGCTCCGCCCGAAAGTAATGTCCATAATCCTGTTCCTATCACCGGTATGTTTCCTGCAAGTGTTGCAGTTGTTGCACAAATAGTTTGATTTGGTCCTGCACTCGACACTGTAGGGTTTGCATCACGCTGCACCGACATAGTTGACGATGAACTCGGACAAACACCATTACTGATTGTCCATTGTAAAATATTACTTGTTGCAATGGAAACTGCTGTTAGTGCTGTTGTTTCTAATGTTGGTGTTGTAATGGTTACTCCACCAGAAATTAATGTCCATAAGCCTGTTCCAATCACGGGAGTGTTTCCTGCAAGTGTTGTAGTTGTTGCACAAATAGTTTGATTTGGACCTGCACTCGATACTGTTGGATTTGCATCGCGTTGTACAGATACGGTTGAACTTGAGTTCGGACAAACACCATTGCTGATGGTCCACATAAATATACTACTTGTTGCCATTGAAACGGCGGTTAATCCTGTATTAAATAAGTTTGGTGAGGTAATGGTTGCTCCACCAGAAATTAATGTCCAAGTTCCTGTTCCTACTGCAGGATTATTTCCATTCAATGTTGCAACTGTTGCACACACCGTTT
>Ga0163149_10000213_pt1 | contig 75276 bp, 60 predicted proteins | sample OliLakLV19MP5G1_FD_148604 | JGI IMG/M metagenome (GOLD analysis project Ga0163149, IMG submission 148604) | Freshwater microbial mat bacterial communities from Lake Vanda, McMurdo Dry Valleys, Antarctica - Oligotrophic Lake LV.19.MP5.G1 | ecosystem: Environmental > Aquatic > Freshwater > Lake >...
TAGAAAATATAAATTATTAGGTTTATACAAAAGTACTAAATGCAAGTAATTTCGGTTTACCACAAAATAGAGAACGTATTTATATTGTTGCTTTTAGAAATGATATTAATTCAAATAATTTCCTATTTCCAACTCCACCAAATACACAAGTTTGTCTTTCGGATATTTTGGAAAGTAATCCTAAAAATGCTAAGGAAATTCTAAGAAATGATATAGAAATATACAAAGAATATAATTCTAAAAGTTCACTTTTTGCTCAAATAGAATTATTGAATAAACCAATTCAAATAGGTAAGGTTAATAAAGGCGGTCAGGGAGAAAGAATATATCATACTCTGGGACATGCGATTACTCTATCTGCTTATGGTGGAGGCATTGGTTCAAAAACAGGTTTGTATTTAATTAACGGTAATATTAGAAAACTTACTCCAAAAGAATGTGCTAGATTACAAGGTTTTCCCGACAATTTTAAAATTAACAAAATAGAGACTCAAGCTTATAAACAATTTGGCAATAGTGTTTCAATAAATGTTCTCAAAAGTATTTTAACAAAAATAACTGAAGTATTAAATAGAAATGAATAAATCTCAATTACTTGGTGCTCAAACGGCAAAGAATGGCTTTCTAAATGAAGGGGATATTGTACAAAAGTTTAATAACTGACAAAATGATGAAGAAGCTAAAAAATGGCTTATCATTATGGAGTATAAATTAGATAAAATTGAATATGTAAAAGCTATTATCATTAGTGGTCATAAATTAACTCATTTAATTCAACTAAAGACCCTACTAATTCACTGGGTTTTGAATATCAACATTCACTTTCACAGTTACTTTCATATATTCTTTCGCATTTTCGGAAAAATATTCTTTTATTTTTTGTGAGAATCTTTTGCCAGATTTGTCTTTTTCTTTATTCACTTTCAGCACCACTACGCATCTGTGCATCTTCTGAATATATGATATTTCTGGAACAAGAGGAGGATATATTCTAAAATAGCTTTCTCGCAGAAAATTATTAAAGAAAAGTTTTGCCATTTTATTTGGCTCGAATTTATCCAATGAATTAAATTCTATCATCACCAAGCGTGAGTATGGAGGCAAGTCTGCTTTTTTTCTTAGTTCCAATTCACTTTGCAAAAATTGTTTAGTGCTGTTTTTAATCAAATAATAAAACAATGGATTTCTGCTTTCCTTTGTTTGGATAATCACTTTGCTTTCCAAATCTTTATTCCGCCCTGCCCTACCAGAAAGCTGCGATAGCAATTGGTAAGTTCTTTCGCTGGATCGGAAATCATTTATATATAAACTATAATCGGCATTCAGCACACCTATAAGCCCAATATTTGGATAGTCCAACCCCTTAGAAACAAGTTGAGTACCTATTATAATATCATATTTCCCATTTTTAATATCGGAATGGTAAGATTGTTTTGCTCCTTTTTGGTTAGTCACATCGGAATCTAATCTCAATATGCTGTAGTTCTCGAATAATTCTGAGCTTATTTCTTCTATTTTCTGTGTGCCATAGCCAATATAATTATATTTATCGGAGCCACATTTTGCACAAATATTTTTTAGCTTAATTTTATAATCGCAATAATGGCACATTAGCTCATTTTTTTCTTTATGGTATGTAAGTGTCACATCGCAATTTTTGCATTGCTCCACATTCCCACAGTCAGGACATTCGACTATATTTGAATATCCCCTTCTATTATTAAATATAATGGAAACTAAGTTTCTTTTTTTGTTTTTAGCTATTTGCTCAATTAAATACTTAGTGAATGTTCCCATCAATTCATTATTTTCTTTCGCAGAAATTAAGTCAACTACTTCAATATCAGGCAGTTTAGCTTTTTCGGCTCTTTCTATCAATTCCAAATATTGGAATTTCCCTTGCTGTACATTATAAAACGATTCTATTGAAGGTGTGGCAGAGCCAAGCAAACAAGTGCATCCTTCCAATTTAGAACGCATTATTGCCAAGTCTCGCCCATTATATCGTGGGTTTGGGCTATCCTGCTTATAACTTTGGTCGTGTTCTTCGTCCACGATAATCATTCCCAAGTTGCTTATTGGTGCAAAAATAGCCGAGCGAGCTCCAATAACTATTTTATATTTGCCTCCTAGTATTAATTTATAAGCTTTTTCTTTTTCAGAGCCAAGCACTTTGCTATGCAGCACTGCAATTTGATTTGGGAAAACATTTTCAAATCTATTCAAGAGTTGAGTGGTCAAATAAATTTCTGGAATAAGCACAATAACGGTTTGATTGTGTTTCAGCACTTCATTTATTAAATATAAATAGACTAAGGTTTTGCCGCTGCCAGTAATCCCTTGCAATAAATAAACATAGTTTTTTTGATAATTTAGCAAAACCTTTTCAAACACATCTCTTTGGCTGCTATTCAAGTCAAATGGCGGCAAGAACTCTGTATTCTCTAAAAAAGTTTCTTCCAATGTGAAAAGTCTTTTTTCAATAAAACTTTTGAATAATTTAATTGTAATTTTAAATTCTCTAGTTATATCGCCAATAGTATAATGATTTTCTTCATTAACAAAATCCAACAAACTATTTAATTTCAATTTGGTTTTATTGTCCAGCTCATTTCTTACTGTATCTATAATATCAAAAATATTGCTCGATATTTTTATTTTGAAAAGTTTGGGAATACGAATTTCATCGTCAATTTTTTTGTGCAACTTCACAATGTTCAAATAATAAAGAAGTTCCATTTCAGTTTTGCTAATTTTATATTCCTTTAGCAAAGTAGTGATGTCAATGAAAGTATTCGGCTTTATTGCAGAGATTTTCTTTTTTAAGCTCTTACTAATGTCGTAGCCGAAAATGAAATTATCATTGAATTTCGCTCTTGTAACAGCCTTTATGTTAAAGAAAGCTGGAAGCATTGGCTTGATTGCTTCCCCAATTGAGCAAATATAGTATCTAGCGATATGTTCAGCAAGTTGAAATAAATTAGAGCTAATAAGCGGTTCGGTATCAAGAATCTTAACAATTTGTTTTAATTTGTCTGGATTAAACTCTTTTCTAACATCCTCCAAATCTCTAATGCCATAAACAACTCCAGTAATTACTTTACCAGCAAAGTTTACCAATACACGCTTACCTATATGCAGCTCATTTCCACTTTCGGCTATTGGCAAATAGGAAAACTTTTGGTCTAAATTGACTGGAACTATAATTTCTAAAACTTCTTGCACTCTATTTACGTAATATTTGTTAGATTCAATCGTAAATCTGTAAATTGAAAATTCACAAATTGAAAATTATTAAAAAGACAATATAAGCTATGAAAATGAAACATTTCTTTGTAATTATTCTTTACTTGATAATTTCTTCAAGTTCTTTGCAAAAAGCAATTTCCGATGATGTTAGTTCGAGCAGAAAAAATGCACTCACAACTGCTATTAAAAAGGTAAGTCCAGCAATAGTGGGCATAAACGTAACTGAAATGAAACAAGTAGTTTATCGCTCCCCATTCGACGATATGATGATAGACCCATTCTTCAAGCAATTTTTCAATTCAAAACCAAGAGTTGAAAACTACGAAGTGAAAGGACTCGGTACTGGATTTATCATTTCCAAAGATGGATATATATTGACTAACCACCACGTAGCTGGCAATGCCACTAAGGTAGTTGTTTCAATGACAGATGGCCGACAGTTAGAAGCAAAAATAATTGGATCGGACGCCACAAGCGATGTAGCTTTACTGAAATTGGAAGGCGAAAGTGATTTGCCTTATTTGAAACTTGGCGATTCCGATGATTTAATGATTGGCGAATGGGCAATTGCTTTTGGTAATCCTTTTGGGCTTTTCGATGTGAATTCAAAGCCAACTGTTACTGTAGGTGTAATTTCCAATAGTGGAGTTAACTTCATCCATCAAGAAAATAACATAACAAGAGTTTATAGAAATATGATTCAAACCGATGCTGCTATTAGCTCAGGTAATTCTGGCGGGCCATTGGTAAATTCAAATGGCGAAGTAATTGGCATGAATACAGTTATTTTCTCAACTTCTCAGGGAACTCTTGGAGCTGGAAGCATTGGTATTGGCTATTCAATTCCAATAAATAGAGTGAAACAAATTGTTGATTTAATCAAAGAACATAAAGAAATTCAACGTGATTTCGATACAGGAATCAACGTTAGAGAGTTAGATGAAAATTTGGCAAAGTATTTGGGGATTAAAAAAACTCGTGGTGTAGTTGTATTTAGTATTTCTCGCAATTCCCCTGGAGATGTTTCTGGTCTTGAGCCAGGTGATATAATCTTGGAAGCAGAAGGAGTGAAAATATATCGTGAGGAAGATTTGCTTGTTGTAATCAAAGATGGCTTCACCGACCAAACAATAAGAATGATAATACAGCGCGATGATAAAAGTGTTGAAATTAGCTTAAAATTAAAGAACTTAAAAAGAAAGAAATAATGGAAGAAAGTCAAGAAGAGATTTTAGTTGAAGAAAAAGTCTTTAGTGGAAGCACACTTGTAACCAAGAATTTAGTAAAGAAATATAAACAGCGAACTGTTGTCAAAGGAGTCTCTTTCGATGTCCGACAAGGTGAAATAGTAGGGCTATTGGGGCCAAATGGTGCTGGAAAAACTACTACATTCTATATGATTGTTGGGATGATTCAACCTACAGAAGGCAGCGTATTCATAGATGGCAAAGAAATTACTAATAAATCTATGTATAAGCGAGCAAGAATGGGGATTAGTTATTTGCCACAAGAGCCGTCAATCTTTCGCAAAATGTCTGTGGAAGATAACATTATGGCTATTCTTGAAATTCAAAATTTGAAACGAAATGAAAGAAAAGAAAAATTAGAAGAACTTCTTGAAGACTTCCACATCACCCACATCCGCAAAAGCAAGGGCTATATGCTTTCTGGTGGGGAACGCCGCCGCTGCGAAATAGCACGTGCTTTGGCTGTGAATCCCAAATTCATCTTGTTAGATGAGCCATTTGCTGGTATAGACCCAATTGCAGTAGATGATATTATGCACATTGTTTTCAAATTGAAAGAAAAAGGCATAGGAATCTTAATTACCGACCACAATGTCCACGAAACTTTATCAATTTCCGATAGAGCAAATATTCTAATAGATGGCAGCATATATATATCAGGTACAAGTGCTGAAATTGCTCAAAATGAAGAAGTTAGAAAAAGATACCTTGGCGAACACTTCACTCTCGAACGATATCAAGCGTAATATCAAATAAAAATCATTGGCTTCAATTAGTTTTAATTAAATTATTTTTTGTAATTTATGAAACGAAATTACAATTACAATTTTTTTGATTAATTTTGACCTATGCATAAATTTACAATTATGGTTGTCGAAGACGACAATGTTTCTATGCAAGTCATTTCTATGATTGCTAAGAAATTTGCTTCGCATATAATCACTGCTATAAATGGCAAGGAAGGTCTGGCTTTATATCAAAAAGAGAAACCAGACTTAATTATTAGCGACATATCTATGCCATTAATGAATGGTTTGATAATGGCACAAAAAATACGTGAAATTAATCAAGAAGTACCGATTGTGTTAGCTTCTGCTTTGAATGAAGCAGACATATTAATCGAATCAATACAAATTGGTATAAACGAATACATAATCAAACCAATTGACACCACGAAACTCAAAAGAATAATTACGAGATTAAAAGAGAAAGCCTTACTTCAAAAAGACCTTGATGAGAAAAATAAGTTTATCCATATTTTCAAAGCAGCTTTAGATAGAACAAACAATCCTATTATAGTTATTAATAAGCATTTAAATATAAAATTTACAAATGCAGAATTTGAATCACTTTTCTCAAACACAAGAAAAGAACTAATTGGCACACAATTTCTAGATTTCTTTGACGAAGCCGAGAAATTAAAGTTTAACGAGATGATAGATTCTTTAAATCTTAACCAAAGTGTAAAAACTGAATTCGTTTTACGCAATAAAGAGAACTCAAAATTTTGGATGATTTTAAACACTACTAAAATATATAATGAAATTTCTAGACAAACTTACTTCGTAATTTTAATGAACGATATTACTGCAAGTAAGTTTGAAGAGAAATATTTATTGAATTCAAATACTCTTTTAGAATCAAAAATTAGAGAACGAACTGCCGAACTAGAGTTTGCAAAAGAAAAAGCTGAAGCCAGCACTAAAGCAAAAGGTTTATTTTTAGCAAAAGTAAGCCATGAGCTTCGCACTCCTTTGAACGGAATACTTGGCATCACAGATTTGCTTTTGGAAAGTGAAATCAACGAAAAACAAACTAAGTTCCTAAATCTACTTAAACACTCGGGTAAAAATTTACTCAGATTGATAAATGATATTATAGATTTCACAAAAATTGAATCTGGTAAAATTACTTTGAAAGAATCAGAATTTGAATTATTCGAAATTATTGACGAGTTAACGAATCTCTACATAAATGAATTAAAACAGAAGAACTTAAAGCTAACAATTGATGTTTGCGACAATTTGCCAATTAGACTTTTGGGAGATGGGAAAAAGCTAAGGCAAATTCTAACGAATATACTTGGAAATGCTATAAAATTTACTTTGAAGGGTTCTGTGAATTTTACCGCAATTTGCAAGCAGGCTGAAGACAATTTTGTTATCCTTTTTACCATAGAAGATACTGGCATTGGAATTCCAGAAGATAAATTTAATTTACTTTTCCAATCTTTCAGCCAAATAGATGATAACTTAGCAAGATCTTTTGAAGGTTCTGGTTTAGGTTTAGTTATTTCCAAAGAATTTGTCGAATTAATGAATGGAAAAATCTGGTTTGAAAGCCAAGTTTCAGTTGGTACTAAATTTTTTATAGAAATTCCATTCAAAAAAGTGTAAATTATTTAACTTAATCTGTACAAATTTAAAATTGAATTTTTGAGGAAGAAAATGAAAGCATTAGTCGTAGAAGATGACTTTGTAACTGGAATGGTTATGCAAGAGATACTTAGCCTGTATGGCGAAGTAGATATTGCAGTCAATGGTATTGAAGGGCTTGAAAAATACAAAGAATCTATGGAAGGCGGTACTAAATACGACATCATATTTATGGATATAATGATGCCTGGAATGACTGGACAAGAAGCTGTTCAAGAAATCAGAACTTATGAAACAAAACTAGGAATTCACACTAATAGTCGAACAACAATTGTTATGAATACTGCTTTAGATGATTTTGACAACATCAAAAAAGCATTTAAAAATCAAGTAGATGGCTATTTTGTTAAGCCATTCGATAAAGAGAAATTAGTCAATATACTTCAAGAGAAAAACTTAATTTAACTTTTTAGTCTTGAATTTATTGTAAAGCAAAAATCCTAATATTAATACAACAATTAACGGTATTAGGATTTTCCCATATATATTTAGAATATAGTTCATTTGTTCTATGTTTTCACCAATTTCAAAGCCAATAAGCAAAAGGATTATATTCCAAAGAGCTGCTGAAAGAGCCGAAAGTATTGTTGTTTTATAAATTGGTAGCTCACTAATACCAGCAAAAAAAGAAATTAATGCTCTTGTGCCAGAAAGAAATCTATTTGCTACAATTATGTAATAACCATATTTCTTGAACCACTCTTCAGGTTTAGCTAAATTTTCTTTTGTAATGAAAGGTAATTTATTAGATTTGATAATCTTGTTTCCATACTTAAATCCAAGCCAGTACATCAGCAAAAATCCAAGTATGCTTCCCAATGTGCTTGTGATGAACAAAGGGAAAAAGCCCACAGTACCAATACTTATTAAGCTCCCCATAAACATTAATAGTACATCGCTCGGGGAGGGAGGAAATATATTCTCTATGAAAGTAAGCAGAAATGCAATCAATAAAACATAATGCCAAGGCACTGTTTTGATAATTTCTATCGCTTTGTGGACATCAAAAAAACTAAATATATATTCCATTTCGTAAATTTGGGATTAAGAATTTGATTAATTTTAAAAATAAATCTAACTATGCTAGACCTAATTTACTCTAATAAAGGTGAACTTTCAAGCAATTTGAAGCAGCTTCGCACAATTAGTGAGAAAACTCTTGAATTTGTTTCAAAGCAAACAGGACTTTCTCTAAGCTTTCTTTCACAAATCGAACAAGCAAAAAGAAATGTCAAATCTATAGATTTTTATAAAATTCTATCGGCATACAATCTCAGTTTCATTGATTACTTAAAGCTTTGCAATAAATCTATAAATGATGTGCAGTTTGCCAAAGTACAGAACGAAATCCTATTACTGGAAGACGATAAAAAAGAAGAGTTCATTTTGTCATTGAAATCAAATTTATCTTTAGAAATATTGAAATTAATTATGTTTACAACAACTCATATTGACTTTTTGGCTCCATTCAAAACTGAAGGCACAGTTTACTGCATAACCAATGAACTAATTGTCAATTTAAATAAAGAAGAGTTCCTACTTAAAGTAGATGACATTCTCTCATTCAATATTGACGATTTAATTGAATTTCGCAACCATACAAACCAAAAAACTGAAGCATTAATCATTTGTAAAGAAGCTAAATTCTAAATCATATAATTTAATTTTAAAGAATTTCGTGCAGCAATTTAGATAGTTTAATATGGTTTGCAACACTATATTTAGCTGCATCGTCTTTTTCAACTGCCGAAACGAATATAGATTGAACTCCAGCAGCATTTGCTGCCTCTGTGTCGCTTTTGCTATCTCCAATCATAAATGAGTGGGTCAAATCAATTTTATAAGTCTCTGCAGCTTCTAAAATCATTCCAGGGTTAGGCTTTCTTCTGAAACTATTCGTACTTTTCAAATCGCCACAGAAATATATATCATCGAAGCACACTTTTGATTTATATTGCAAAGTATATTGCATTTCGTGGTGGATTGCTGCTAAATCATTATCATTCATTAGCCCTTTGCCTATGCCTTGTTGGTTAGTGATAACAATTGCTAAATAGCCACTGGCTTTCACTTTGGCTAGTATTTCAAAAATTTCAGGGATAAATTCGAATTGCTCAGAATTAAGGACATATTTATCAATGAGCCGCAGATTGACAATTCCATCTCTATCGAAAAAAACAGCTTTTTGCATTATTTCAAATGTTTGGAATAAAATTCTAGAAAATTATTTTCAGCTTCTGTTAAAGATTCTTTACCACTTACAAGAATTTTATCAAGTATTTCGTTGAGATTTTCTTCGTTTAAATCACTTTCAAGTGGATAGCTTGCAGTGAAGTCATCTTCTATTTTTTTCACAATTCTTCGCACTTCGTCCTGAGAAACGTAGGCATGTTCCAACTCTTGCTTTGTAGTAGTTTGAAGACTAGATATTTTCTCTTCATTCTCTATCTTTGTATAGTTCAAAATAAGTATTCTCAAATAAAAGCCCACTGCCACCAAAAAGCCAAAGCTAATTGGATAAATTAAATGTGGTACTAATGCTCCGCCAACATAGATAAAGCTAACACTTTTAAAAAACACCCAAGAAGTGATTACGCTTGTAGATAGAATACTTACAGGCACATAAACTTTATCGAAGAAATTCAGCTTCTTATTCAAATTTAGCAATGAATGCAAAAACAAAATAAAAAGAGAAACATGTTCAAACCCACTGAAAATATAGTTATTCCCTGCGAAAAACATAGTGGAAGTAAGCCCAAAGAGAACGCTTACCAAACCACAAGAAAGCAAAAATACATTCTTATTGAAATAGTTTTCAATCTTTGGAGCAAAGAAATAAAACGATACTGCAAATAGCAAGAAAGATTCAAAACTATTTATTGTGAAAGGAAATGTGAAAATTCGCCAAAAATCGTAATTCTTCAACACTAGCTTTGGTACTAATGTAAGATTCTGCATAAATATTCCGCCAGACACAAAATTGGCTAGATATATTAGCGATGCAAAAAGAAGAAAAACTTTAGTTGGACTAAATTTTGAGTATTTTATCATTAGTTAAGAGAGTCAATAATTTTATCTACTTGAGAGATATCGACATTTTCATAAAAATCTTCATTGATAACAATCATTGGTGCACCGCCACAAGCACCCATACATTCCACTTCTTCAAGTGAATATTTGCCATCTGCAGTAGCTTCATTGTGCTTTATACCAAGTTTATTCGATACGTGGTCGTAAATCTTATCACCATCAAGCAACATACAAGAAACGTTTGTACATACTTGTACGTGGAATTTCCCCATAGGTTTCTTGAAATACATCGTATAGAATGTAGCCACACCATAGACGTGTGAATAAGGTAAGTCCAACAATTCACCCACATAAATCATAACTTCTTTCGACAGCCAACCAAATTTCTTTTGAGCCAACCAAAGCACTGGCATTATTGCCGATTTCTTTGAAGGATATTTCTGAATATGTGTTTGAACTTCTTGAAGTTCTGTTTCGTTGAATTTAATTTCCATTGCTTATTCAAATTAGATTATTTAAAGATTACCAAAATTATGAAAATTCTTGTCAATATGTAATATCTCTTTTCCATAAAAACTATTTTTTTTGCATTTTGTTACGTTTTAAGCAATAAAAATGCAAAAAATCATTGTTTTAGCTTTAAATATTCCTTTTCCAGCTCAAAAGCATCAATTATTTCTTTGGCTTGTTTTTCTTTTTTTGCTCGGATTAGTGAACGAGAAAGTATAGTTTTAAATTCATCACGCACCTGATCTTTCTGTTTTATGTCTCGGATTTGCAACCAAGCTCTTTGTTCAAAGTAAACTTTTAAAATATTATAAGAGTTCATAGGTTTTTTCGCAGTATCTTGAGCTGCTTTAGCCAATACATTCATCAATCTGCGGTAAACAAAGTCTTGTATATTCTTATTGTCTCCATCTTCTGGTCTCTCTCTAGTTTCAAAATAGAACTGAGCTTTATCTTGCAATTGTTTCATTTGGTCTTGGTCTGTGAAGTCAAAAACCTTGAATTTGTTTGCCATTCTTGGCTTAACTATCACTTTTATATCACTTGGGTTTTTGCCGAATTCATTTTTCTGCATTGTTTCGTTTAGCGATTTCACAATAGAAGTAGTCAAATTTGATTCCACTAAGAAAAGCCCACCACGAATTAGAAACTCCCCTGTCAACCCTTCTGCTTTACTTGCATTTTTCAGAATTGCCTGACGCATAAATTGCCCTTGATTATAGCAGCGTTGGTAATCATCGCCACCCAAAGCTTTGCGTGAACGAAGCACTTGCAAAGTCGCATTTGGATTGGAATAACCCAAAAATTCAATCAAGCCCATTGCTTGGGCAAAACCAAACTCAACATAATAATCAATCTTAGCAAGACCAGCAATTTTAGCCAATTCCTTCAAATAAGTTTCTCGGCTTCGGCTAGCTCTGCAAATTGTAAGCTTATTCAAATTTAAAGAATCTTCATAGCCCAAATCCACGTAAGTATCTCGCGGTACAGAAGTTATTATTATTTTTCCACTATCCAGCAATAGAGAAAAGATATGGTTGGCATCGGCATGTTTAGTTCGGTCGCCCATTCTGGAATCCACACCAGTAATAGCAATATTGATGATTTTTCCTTGGTACTTACTCAAATCAATACTTTCACTAAGCTCAGAAATTGCATTTATATTGAAAGTATCTTTTCGGTTTTGTTCTTCTATCTCAGCTTGTTTCAAACGCAATTGAGTGGAATCAAGATCAGTTTTTGGAGTATTAGTTTGCTCTTCAAAATCTGTGGTATTAGCTTGTCGGAACTGATTAACACCCCACACTCCCAATAGCGACAAACTCAATGCAACAAAAAATAAAATTATATAGACTTTCTTTCTATCTTTCTTTTCAGGTATATTTTCTTCAGACATTCTAATCGTTTTGTAAATCAAAAGGATACAAAATTAACTAAAAGTTAACAAAAACAGTTAAAAAATCGCAATTATATTTTTGTATGTTTAGTTAATTGAGATATACCATTGCCCACTTCAGGGGGCTGTCAGCTTGCTGACTGGGGGTGTTTGGGCTGCCAAGAATATAGAAAACATCTGAAACAAAATTCTATGGATTTGAAAATACTCACGTATGTTTAGTTAATTGAGATATACCATTGCCCACTTCAGGGGGCTGTCAGCTTGCTGACTGGGAGTGTTTGGACTGCCAAGAATATAGAAAACATCTGAACCAAAATTCTATGGATTTGAAAATACTCACGTATGTTTAGTTAATTGAGATATACCATTGCCCACTTCAGGGGGCTGTCAGCTTGCTGACTGGGGGTGTTTGGACTGCCAAGAATATAGAAAACATCTGAACCAAAATTCTATGGATTTGAAAATACTCACGTATGTTTAGTTAATTGAGATATACCATTGCCCACTTCAGGGGGCTGTCAGCTTGCTGACTGGGGGTGTTTGGGCTGCCAAGAATATAGAAAACATCTGAACCAAAATTCTATGGATTTGAAAATACTCACGTATGTTTAGTTAATTGAGATATACCATTGCCCACTTCAGGGGGCTGTCAGCTTGCTGACTGGGAGTGTTTGGACTGCCAAAACTCAAATTATAGTCATTTAATAAATCAATTATTCATAATTCATCGCCATAAATTGCATTTACACTTAAATCTTCTTTCATTACGTTTAATAATTATTCTTTTTTTCAAATCTTAAATATTACAAATCGTTATGACTACTACAAAAGCTATTGGTACACAAGCTGCCACTAAACCATTAGAAATCATTAACATCGAACGCCGTGAAGTGACTAAAAACGATGTAGAAATTGAAATTATTTACTGCGGTATTTGTCACTCCGACCTTCACACAGCTCGCAATGAATGGCAAGGAACTACATACCCAAATGTACCTGGGCATGAGATAGTTGGTAAAATTACAAAAGTTGGATCTGGAGTAACTAATTTCAAAGTTGGCGATATGGCTGGCGTTGGCTGTATGGTAGATTCATGTCGAGAATGTGAGAATTGCAAAGCCGATATGGAACAATTCTGCGATTCGGGAGCAACTTTCACATACAACTCACTTGATAAGCACACAGGCGGACAAACTTATGGTGGCTATTCTCAAAGCGTAGTAGTTGACAAAAGTTTTGTTTTAAAGATTCCAGCTAATTTGGATTTGGCAGCAACAGCTCCACTTCTTTGTGCTGGAATTACAACATATTCTCCATTGAAAAAATGGGGTGCTGGACCAGGTAAAAAAGTTGGTGTACTTGGAATTGGTGGTTTGGGTCACATGGCAATTAAAATAGCAAAAGCTATGGGTGCTTATGTTGTTGTATTCACTTCATCGTTATCAAAAACGGAAGATGCAAAAAGATTAGGTGCAGACGAAGTTGTGCTAACTTCAAATAAAGAGCAATTAGCTACCTACACAAAGTCTTTAAATTTAATTATTGATACAGTTTCGGCTCAACATAGTATAGATGAATATTTGAGTTTGCTTAAAGTGGAAGGTGCTTTAGTTTTAGTTGGTGCCCCAATGGAGCCATTGCCAGTAACTTCATTCAGCTTAATTGGTGGCAGAAGAAGTTTCGCTGGTTCACTTATTGGTGGTATAGCAGAGACACAAGAAATGCTAGATTTCTGCGGCAAACATAATATCACTTCCGACATAGAATTAATTAATGCGAATCAAGTAAACGAAGCTTATGAAAGAATGCTAAAAGGCGATGTGAAATACAGATTTGTAATTGACATAGCATCTTTGAAATAATGACAAGTTATGAATAAAAAAATGTTATTTCTCCCTATCAAGAGAGATGTCAGCTTGCTGACAGCTCTCTGAAGGGGGCAATATTGTCGTTGAGTTTTATAAAATTTAAAGTTCTGCTATTAAGTTTTTTTCTAAGCAGGAGTTGTATTCGGCTTGGATTGTGGCGTGGGTTATTCCAAAATCTTTCATTAAAAGTATTGCTATATCAGAGCGTAGTGTGTCTATTTGACTAATTTTCAAATCTTCAATGAAATCAATATGACATTCAAAATAAATTTGATTTTCATTCATAGACCAAATATGTATGTGGTGTGCTGTAGCTACTTCATCGTGAGCCACAATTGATTCACGAATCTTTTCTAAATCAATATTTGTGGGCACAGATTGCATTAATATATTGACTGTATTGGATGTTACCAAATATGATTCATAAATTAAATAAGCACTTAAAGCAAATGTAATTATCAAATCTATTAAGTAAAACTTAGTATAATAAATAATTACACCAGCAACTATAACTAATACTGAAGAAATAGTATCGCCCAACAAATGCAAATAGGCCGATTTAATATTCAAGCTTTTGGCTTTATCTTTTCTAAGCAGCAATACTGAAATTAAATTAGCGAGCAAACCAAAGACTGCCACACCAAGCATTATTGGTGCATTAATTTCAGCTGGGCTGAAAAGTCTTACTATGGCTTCATAGATCATAAATATACAAATAGCAATCAAAGTAATAGAATTAAAAAATGCTGTTAATATTTCAACTCGCTTATAGCCATAAGTTTTTTTATTGTCTGATTTTTTGCCGCCTATTTTAATAGCCAAATATGAAAAGAAAATCGAAATGGAATCACTCAGATTATGTAGAGAATCTGATATTAAAGAAAGTGAACCAGAAAGAATTCCGCCTACAATTTGAAATAAAGATATTAGGAAATTCAAAACTACCGAAAACAACAAACGAGCAGACATTGTATTGAAATCAATATTGTGATGATGGTGGTGGTGTCCTTTTTTATGGCCGTGGGCGTGTTCATCATGTTTATGGTCTTGATTGCAAGAATGTTCCTTTTCATCGTTTGGATGAGAAAGAACATTCTTCAAATCAATATTTTCAAAATTATTTTGCATAATCAAAATTAATTATAAATTTCTTCACGTCTGCGTTGTACATCTGGATCTGCTAAGTAATCATCATAAGGCATCATTTTGTCTATTACTCCACTTGAGCCAACTTCCACAATTCTATTAGCAGTAGTTTGAATAAATTCGTGGTCATGAGAAGCAAACAGCAACACTTGAGAATAATTAATTACAGCATTATTTAGCGAAGTGATTGATTCCAAATCCAAGTGATTGGTTGGTTCATCCATAATTAGCATATTAGCACCACTACACATCATTTTCGAAAGCATACAGCGAACTTTTTCGCCACCAGAAAGCACAGATGATTTCTTTTGCGATTCTTCACCAGAAAACAACATTCTACCTAAGAATCCACGAATGTGTGTTTCATCTTTTTCTTTAGAATACTGTCGTAGCCAGTCCACCAAATTCATATCGTTATTGAAATATTTCTCATTTTCCTTAGGGAAAAAAGCAGTAGTTATAGTCTGACCAATCACCATTTCACCAGAATCTGGTTGCAATTCACCAGCAATTATTTGGAATAATGTGCTACGAATCACATCGTTTTTTCCAACAAATGCAATTTTATCGCCTGGATTCACAGTCAAATCAAAATCTTTGATTAATTCCACACCGTCAATTGTTTTATTCAATCCAGTTATATTGCAAATGATATTTCCAACTTCCCTTTCAGGTTTGAAATCAATATATGGAAAGCGGCGAGAAGTGTGAGGAATATCTTCAACTGTAAGCTTATCAATCATTTTCTTACGAGAAGTAGCTTGTTTGGCTTTAGAAACATTTGCAGAGAATCTACGAATGAATTCTTCCAAATCCTTAATTTTATCTTCATTGCGTTTGTTCTGGTCTTTTTTCTGAGCAATAGCCAATTGAGCAGCTTGTTGCCAAAATTCATAGTTACCAGCATATAATCTCAATTGAGCATAGTCCAAATCTGCAATGTGTGTACACACATCATTCAAAAAGTGTCTATCGTGGGATACAACAATCACTGTATTATTGAATCTATCTAAGAAATTCTCCAACCAAACAATAGAGCGAATGTCCAAGTTATTTGTTGGCTCATCTAATAGCAGAATGTCGGGATTTCCGAAAAGAGCTTGAGCAAGCAATACTCTAACTTTTTCGCCACCTTCCAATTCTTTCATTTTCTTGTCGTGAAGGTTATCTTTAATGTCAAGACCATTTAAAAGCGAGGCTGCTTCTGCTTCTGCTTCATAGCCATTTTGCTCAGCAAATTCAGCTTCCACTTCTCCAATTAGGTTACCTTCTTCTTCAGTCAAATCAGCTTTTGAATATAGCTCTTCTCTTTTTTTCAATAAAGCATATAGCTTCTCGTTACCCATTATCACAGTTTCCATCACTGCGTTTTCATCAAATTTGAATTGATTTTGCGATAACACTGAAAGGCGTTTGCCTGGCTCAATAAAGACTTCACCTTTTTGAGCTTCTATTTCGCCCGATAACACTTTGATAAATGTAGATTTACCAGCGCCATTAGCACCAATAAGTCCATAGCAATTACCAGGGGTAAATTTTACGTTCACATCTTTGAATAGAACACGTTTTCCGAAAGAAAGACTGAGGTTATTAACTTGAATCATAAAGTAAATATTGAGAATTTGTCAAAAAATAAAGTGCAATTTACAAATCTATTGTGAATAAAGAGTTAAGAGTTTTGAACTGATTGAAAGAAAATTGACCAAGTATTGCTAACTATAAATGAGTTCTGATAAATAAAAGGTTTCTAGCAAATTCACCAATATTTCTAAAATTTGATTGATTCAAAAAATACATTAGACTTTACTTTAGATTAAATTTTACTTAAAATATACAATTTAATTGTTGCATAACTTAATGAACATTTTCTGTAATTTTGTGATTATTCTTAACTAATTTATTCGAAAATAAAAATGAAAGATGCTTTTATAGTTGATGGAGTGCGTACCGCTATTGGTAAGTTTGGTGGTGCTTTTGCTGGCACTCGTGCCGACGATATGGCTGCCCACGTAATTAAAAGTTTAGTCGAAAAGCAAAGCTCACTCGACCCAAGTCAAATTGATGATGTGATACTTGGCAATGCAAATGGTGCAGGCGAGGAAAACCGCAACGTTGCTCGTATGTCCTTGCTTTTGGCAGGTTTACCAGTAACAGTGCCAGGTGAAACAGTCAATCGCCTTTGTGCTTCAGGTATGTCGGCTGTAATCAGTGCTAGCCGTGCCATTCGCAGCGGTGATAACGATATTCTAATTGCTGGTGGTGTTGAGAATATGACTCGTGCTCCATTTGTACAATCCAAAGCAGAATCTGCTTTCAGCCGTGATGTACAAATATTTGATACTACAATGGGATGGCGTTTTGTCAATCCTAAGCTCAAAGAAATGTACGGCGTGGATGCAATGGGTGAAACTGCTGAAAACGTTGCCGAACTTTACAAAATTGACCGTGAATCGCAAGATAAATTTGCTTTTAATTCCCAACAAAAAGCAGGAATATCAATTCAAAATGGTATATTCAATCGTGAAATAGTTAGCTATTCTATCCCACAAAAGAAAGGCGACCCGATTATTTTCAACAATGATGAGTTTGCAAAACCTGAAACTACAATGGAAATATTAGCTAAGTTACGACCAGCTTTCAGACAAGGTGGGACCGTAACGGCTGCTACTTCTTCTGGAATAAACGACGGTGCGGCTGCTCTTTTAATAGCATCGGAAGATGGAATAAAACGAAATAATTTAAAGCCAATGGCTCGAATTGTAGCTTCTGGTATTTCGGGTGTTAAACCAAGTATTATGGGTATAGGGCCAGTGGAAGCAGCAAATAAAGCACTTGCTAAAGCAGGGCTAACTTTCGCTGATATTGACATAATCGAATTAAATGAAGCATTTGCGGCTCAAGGGCTTGCTTGCATTCGCCAATGGGGTTTGGCAGACGATGATGCTCGCATCAATCCAAATGGAGGAGCTATAGCACTTGGTCACCCTCTCGGTATGTCGGGAGCAAGACTTGTACTAACAGCCGCTTATGAATTAACACAACGTAATTTAAAATATGCACTTTGCACTATGTGCATTGGTGTTGGTCAGGGCTACGCAGTCATTATCGAAAGAGTTTAATCCTCTTTTTCTATTATAATTATGGGCGAATCGGTGCTTACTTGTTCGCCTACTTTTACATCTATTTTAGTTATTTTACCAGCTATTCCAGATAGCAAAGTAGTTTCCATTTTCATTGCTTCCACCACTATCACTGCTTGTTTGGCTTCAACTATATCGCCTTCAGCTACTAATATTTTCACAACTGAGCCTGGCATTGGAGCAAAGATTTTTTCAATCTTTTGATTTGCATTGCCTGCACTTGCCAAGTATTCTTCTTCTTCGTCCACTATTTTAAATTCATAATGTTCACCTTCGACCGACACAAAGACAGATGTTTGTGATTTTGACACAAAAGCATTGCGATTTTCGAAAGATTTTAATAAGTAGTGGCTTTCACTTAATTTGGCAGTATTAAAATCGAAAGTATCTGAATTTAATTTAACTAAATTGCCTTGCAATTCCACATAGAATATTTCATCGTGATATTTTAATTTCATTGTCCAATCTCCCAAGAGCCAAGGTTTTTCCAAGGGTCATATTTTTGTGTGGTATTGCCAAGTGTAATATTTGCGACTGCTTTATTATTTACCAAAGTAGCTGATGCTAATGCAGAAGTGATAAATTTATTTCGCTTTTGGGCAAATTCCGATAATTTCTTTTCAATAGTATTGGTATATGTTTCAGCTGTAATATATTCATTGGATTCTAATATATTCATCAATAGTTCCAATGAATTTTTTACTCCTTGCACAGCAGTATTTTTCAAAGCTTTCAACATTTCCATTCGAGCAGTTTCTCTATCTTTTGCCCAAACAATCAATTTTGCTATCATTGGGTCATAGTATATAGAAATTTCATCGCCAGTTTTCACACCAGTATCCAATCGTACATTGTTGCCCTGAGGCTCAGCGAACAGATGCAACTTTCCTGCCGATGGCATAAAATTATTCTCGCCATCTTCGGCATATATTCTACACTCTATCGAATGGCCAGAACTTGTAATATCTGATTGTTGCGAACTAAGTGGTAAACCATAAGCTATTTCCAATTGAATTTTCACTAAATCTAAATTTGTAATCATTTCTGTAATTGGATGTTCCACTTGGATACGAGTATTGACTTCCAAGAAATAGTATTTACCATTTTCGTCTAGTAGAAATTCCACTGTCGCCAAACTATCGTAATTCACCGTTTTTATAACTTCCACAGCAGTTTGGCAAATTGCTGCTCTAAGCTCTGGAGTTAATGCTTGCGAAGGAGTTTCTTCCACAATTTTTTGGTGGCGCCGTTGCAGCGAACATTCTCGCTCAAAAAGATGAATCACATTGCGGTGCTTATCGGCAGCCACTTGCACTTCTATATGGCGAGGATTATCAATATATTTTTCTACAAAAACACTATCATCTCCAAAAGCTGAAAGTGCCTCTCGCTTTGCCGAATCAATTGATTCTTGCAAAGTAGCAATATCTCGGACAACTCGCATACCTTTACCACCACCGCCAGCCGATGCTTTAATTAGCACTGGCAATCCAATTTCTTCTGCACCAGATTTAATTTCAGCGAATTGCAAACCTTTTATAATAAAACCAGGTATAACTGGAATACCAGCCCCCACCATCGTATGGCGTGATTCAATTTTAGAGCCTAACGATCGCATAGGTTCTGGTTCGGGACCAATGAAAATAAGTCCAGCGGCTCGCACTTGCTTATTAAATTCATTATTTTCAGATAAGAAACCATAGCCAGGATGGATAGCTTCCGCTCCAGTAGCTTTAGCTGCTTCAATTATTTTATCAATCCGTAAATATGATTCTTTGGCAGGTGCAGCACCCAGTAGATATGCTTCATCAGCCAATTTCACATGCAGAGCATTCTTATCAATATCAGAATAAACAGCAACTGTTTTAATTCCTAAGTCCTTGCAAGTCTTAATTATTCGGCAAGCAATCTCGCCCCTATTCGCTATCAGTATTTTTTTAAACATTAGTTTCTTTAGTATCTATTGGTAATAGTTTGAGATGATTCCAATCTCTAATTTTGTTTACAATTGTAAAGATTTGTGAGTGTAATGTTTTACCATTCTTTAGTTTCCAATCTGGAGAATTAAATAAATCTTGTTTAGTTATAACATTAGAAACTTTTCTTGCCATTTCAACTTTAAATCCTATATCTGAATCTTTAATGTTCAATCTGACACTACTATTTTTACTAAAAACCAATTGCCTTTCATTCTCTTAAAGTAGTAATAAGTAGCACCACAGGCTTCAATTGCTTCAAAGGCAAATACCTTTTCATCTGAATCAATATATTGCATTTTAAAATTATTATATATTGTATAATAATTTTACGGGTCAATTAATTTTCTATGAGTCCAACTTTTAAAATCTAATTTAATACAGCCGTTACTATTAGTATCACCGTCAGATAATATGTATTTTAAATTTACTACATCCCTCTTCGGTACTTACCACCAACTTCATAAAGCACTCTAGTTATTTGTCCCATTGAGCAAGATTCAACTGTGTTTAGCAGTTCTTCAAATATATTATTACCTGTCAATGCTACTTGTCTTAATTTCAATAGTGCTGCTTCCGATTTGTCTTTGTGGGCTTCTTTGAATGCATTAAGCTCCACAAGTCTTTCGTCTTTCTCTTCGTTCGATGTACGAATTACTTCCATTTTATCGTAAACATTGCCTTCTTTTTCGTTCAAAAAAGTGTTCACACCAATAATTGGATATTCGCCAGAGTGTTTCAAATGTTCATATTTCATTGACTCTTCTTGTATTTTAGAGCGTTGGTAGCCAGTTTCCATAGCTCCAAGCACCCCGCCACGTCTTGAAATATTGTCAAACTCAATCAATACAGCTTCTTCCACAAGGTCAGTCAAGTAATCTATTATGTACGAACCTTGGTTTGGATTTTCATTTTTCAACAAACCAAACTCTTTCGATAGTATCAATTGAATAGCCACTGAGCGGCGAACTGACTCTTCCGTAGGCGTTGTTACTGCCTCGTCATAAGAATTAGTGTGTAATGAATTGCAATTATCGTAGTATGCAATTAATGCTTGCAATGTAGTGCGAATATCATTGAAATCAATTTCTTGTGCGTGCAGAGAGCGTCCCGATGTTTGAATATGATATTTCAAACGTTGCGATTTGTCGTTTGCTCCATAGCGATCTCTCATTGAAATTGCCCAAATCTTACGTGCTACTCTACCTATTACGGAATATTCAGGATCCATACCGTTTGAAAAAAAGAACGATAAATTCGGTGCAAATTCATCTACGTGAATTCCACGCTTCAAGAAGTATTCAACATAAGTGAAACCATTTGCCAAAGTGAAAGCCAATTGCGAAATTGGGTTTGCCCCAGCTTCAGCAATGTGATAGCCACTAATAGACAAAGAATAATAATTCATTATACGAGTTTTCGATAAATACTCTTGCAAATCGCCAATTAATTTCATTGCGAAATCAATAGAAAATATAATAGTGTTCTGTCCTTGATCTTCTTTGAGCATATCTGCTTGCACAGTTCCACGCAATTTGCGGAATGTTTCCACTTTTATTCTCTCTTTAGTTTCAGCATCAACTGTATCGAAAGTCAATCCCAAGTTTTGCAGCTCTCTTCGGTATGCAGTCATAAAATAGAAGGCTACCATAATCGGAGCAGGTGCATTAATTGTCATCGAAACAGAAGTCAATGGGTGAGTTTGGTCGAACCCTTTGAATAATGTATCCATATCATCAATCGTGCAAATCGAAACTCCAGCTTCACCAATTTTGCCATAAATGTCTGGTTGTTCGGCTGGATCTTCTGCGTATAGAGTAATTCCATCGAATGCAGTTGATAGGCGTTTGGAATCATCATTTGCAGTCAAATAATGGAAACGCTTATTAGTTCTAGTCGGACTTCCTTCTCCAGCAAATTGCCTCCGTGGGTCTTCAGTAGTACGTTTGAATGGAAACACTCCAGCTGTATATGGAAACTCACCAGGAAAATTCTCTTTATAAAAGAACTTCACTAATTCTCGCCAACTGGTGTAATTAGGCGGCATCACTTTTGGTATTTTAGAACCAGAAAGCGATTCACTAAATAATTTTATTTTAAGCTCTTTTGCTTGTATTTTATAAGTGATTTCATCTTGCAAAAATTCAGCTTTTTTGCTATCCCAAGACTCAATAAATTTGCGAGTTTCTGGTTTTAATTTATGCCAGAAATTATCGAAGTATTGATCTAAAGATTTCTTAACATCTTGCTCTCTTATATTCTTTGCAGCTATAGAAAATGATTGTGCTTTTTCAACTAAGTCTAATTCGCGATCAATTGATTTTGCATAATTGCGAACTGATTCTGATATTTCAGATAAATAGTTAATTCTACGTGGGTCTATCAATCCAAAATTTCTATCTAATTTAGTTGGCAAAAGTTCAATCAAATCAGTTTTTAAAGAGTAAGATCTTTTGTTATAAGAATCAAGTTTAACCAAAACATCTTTGAAAAGTCTATTAACTCCAGAGTTATTGAATTGATTGGCAGAGCAAGCATAAACTGGCAAATCTAGTTCTTCAAGTGGCAAACTCTTATCTGCTTTCACTTGTCTATTGCGAAGATAGTGAATCATTACTTCTCTATAAGCATCTTCACTGCCACGTTTTTCAAATTTATTGATAGCAATAAAATCAGCAATATCGAGCATATCAATTTTCTCTAATTGCGATGGTGCTCCAAATTCTGCTGTCATCACATAGAGCGATGCATCGCTTACATCAACAACTTTGCTATTTGCCTGACCAATACCGCTTGTTTCCACGATAATCAAATCATAACCACAAGATTTCAGTACAGCAATAGAATCTAGTATATTCTTACTAATTTCTGAATTGCTATCCCTTGTTGCGAATGAACGAAAGTAAACTCTATCGTTGTAGATTTGATTGTATCTAATTCTATCGCCAAGCAAAGCCCCTTGTGAGCGACTCTTAGAAGGGTCAACAGCAATAACACCAACAGTTAAGTCAGTGAATCCAACTATTTTTCCAATTAATTCATCTATTAGAGAACTTTTTCCGCTACCTCCAGTGCCTGTAACTCCCAGCACAACTGATTGCTTTTTATCAGCAGATTTTAGCCAATCTCTTATTTCATCTAAATTATCGCTATCGCCAGATTTTTCTTCAAAAAATGTCAATTCACTAGCTATTTGGAAGTGAGCTTTTGTATTGTTATTATTTATCATATCCTGCGATATTGTTTGCAGGTAGTTTCTTTCGCCTTTTTCTTTTCTATCCTTTATTCGGGAAATTATATCATCGGAAATACCATCAATACCCATTTTCTGACCATCGGCAGCGTGGTAAATTCGAGTAACTCCATAATTTTCCAAGTCTTCAATTTCAGTTGGTAGGATTACTCCACCGCCGCCACCAAACACAAGAATATGCTCAGCATTTAGTGCTTTCAATCTGTCAATTATATAGCGGAAATATTCGTTGTGTCCGCCTTGGTAGGAGCTAACAAGAATTGCATCTACATCTTCTTGTATAGCCACAGTTATAACTTCATCTACTGAACGATTATGCCCAAGATTGATAACCTCGGCCCCTCGCTTTTGCAATAATCTACGAAAAATATTAATCGAAACGTCGTGTCCATCGAACAAAGCAGCTGCTGTTAGCACTCTTGCTATTGTCATTACTTACCTCTAAAAATCCAATTCAATAAATTTAACAAAATTACGAAATTATTAAGAATATTTATTCCCGATTAACTTCTTAGACTCTAAAGATTGTAGAAACTCATTATTATTGTTAAAAAAATGGAAATTATTTGCGGTATTGATTTTGGGGCAAAGTTAGCTGGCACAACCTCAATTGCATATCTTATTGAAAATAAAGTAATTATTTCAATATCTGAAAAAAAGAAAGATGCTGATAAATTCTTAATTGAATCTATAAATGATTGTAAGCCAAGCATTGTTTTTATTGATGCACCGCTTTCACTTCCCATTGTTTATTCAACTGGAGCTGAAAATGATTACTTCTATCGCCAATGCGACAAAGAACTTTCCGCCATGAGTCCTATGTTTTTGGGAGGTCTGACAGCAAGAGCTATGAAACTGAAATTTTTGTTAGAAGATAAAAATATAGTTATCAAAGAATCTTATCCTGCCCAATTGGTAAAAGAATTGAGCTTAGAAAGCAGTTATTTGAAAAAAACTAACAATTACGATAACTTTTTAAGTGCAATTTCAAATCAATATCTTAAATTTGAAATTGAGTTAAATGACCAACAAACAAATAATTTGAATTGGCACAAAATAGATTCACTTCTTGCATTGCTTTCAGCTATCCGATTTAAAAATAATTTATCGAAAAGCTATGGAACAATTGCAGAAGGAATTATCACAATTTGAAAATGATTAAGTAAAAATTATGAAACGAATAAAATCAATAATTTCGACTAGCTCTCAAGAGTTTATTGAAAATAAAAAACACTTTGAAACAACTCTTACAGATTTCAAAGAGAAACTTGCTAAAGTAAAAGAAATGGGTCCAGAGCATGCACGCTTCAAACATACGGAGCGAGGTAAACTATTAGTTCGAGATAGAATAAAAAAACTATGCGACAAGGATTCCCCTTTTATGGAGATTTCAGCTTTTGCTGCATTCGATATGTACGAGAACGAAGCTCCATCGGCTGGAATGGTGGCTGGAGTTGGAGTTATCCACGGAAGAGAATGTATGATTGTGGCAAACGATGCGACTGTGAAGGGTGGCACATACTTCCCTATGACAATCAAAAAGCACATTCGAGCTCAACAAATTGCACTTAAAAATAATCTGCCTTGCATCTATCTTGTAGATTCTGGTGGGATTTTCTTGCCTTTTCAATCAGAAACATTTGCCGATAAAGAACATTTCGGAAATATATTCTATAATCAAGCACAAATGTCGGCTCGTGGAATTCCACAGATTGCTGTTGTGATGGGCTCTTGCACAGCAGGTGGGGCTTATGTTCCAGCTATGAGCGATGAAACTATTATGGTGCAAAACCAAGCTACAATTTTCATCGGTGGACCGCCATTAGTGAAAGCTGCGACTGGTGAAATAGTTACTGCCGAAGAACTTGGCGGTGCCGATGTGCATACCAAAATCTCTGGAGTCGCAGACCATTTGGCTGTGAACGATGAACATGCTCTAATGATAGCTCGAGATATAGTTGAGAATTTTGAAAAACAAACTAAATTTGAATTGGACTATCAAGAACCAGAAGAACCATTCTATGACCCAAATGAATTACTTGGAATAGTATCTCGAAACCTACGCCAACCTTATGATGTGAAAGAAGTAATTGCTCGCATTGTGGACGGTAGCCGTTTCCAAGAATTTAAAGAGAATTATGGCAAAACTTTAGTAACTGGATTCGCACGAATAATGGGCTATCCAGTAGGAATTATTGCCAATAATGGAGTGCTATTTTCTGAATCAAGTTTGAAAGGAGCTCATTTCATAGAGCTATGCTCAATGCGTAAAATTCCATTAGTTTTCTTGCAAAACATAACTGGCTTCATGGTGGGCAAGAAATATGAACACGGCGGAATAGCCAGAGATGGAGCGAAACTTGTTCACGCTGTAGCCAACACAAATGTACCTAAATTCACAGTAATAATTGGTGGTTCCTATGGTGCGGGCAATTATGCAATGTGTGGGCGTGGCTACGACCCAAATCTACTACTAATGTGGGCAAATGGCAGAATATCAGTGATGGGTGGCGAGCAAGCCGCTGATGTATTGGCACAAGTGAAAATCCAACAATTAGAAAAAGCTGGTAAAAAACTTACACAAGATGAGATTGATGAAATCCGAAAACCAATTATTGAACTATACGAACACCAAGCAACGCCATACTATAGCTCTGCCCGCCTTTGGGACGATGCAATAATAAGCCCATTGGACACACGCAAAATGTTAGCTCTTGGAATCTCAATGTCACTCAATAAACCAATCCAAGAACCAAAGTTTGGTATTTTTAGGATGTAGGGGTGTTTGTGGATTGTTTAATGAAATTTCTTAGACAACGAGTTTCAGAAAAAAGCTCAAGAAACACCTAAAAGTGAAATTACAAAGGCATTAAAAATAATGGAAGGTTATTTCGATGAAAACTAATAAAAACATTACATCATTAGATGAAATTCTTGATAAAAAATATGGCAAAGCAGGTGAAGCCAAACGTGACAAGTGGGAACAACATTTTGAAATATTTAGAATTGGAGTTTTACTTGAAGAGGCTAGAAACAAACTTGGAATGACTCAAGAATAATTAGCTCTAAAGTGTGGAACAAATAAATCTAATATCTCAAGAATTGAGAATAATTCTTCTGATATTAGACTTTCTACCCTACTAAAAATAATTAACAAAGGATTTGGTGGGCAGCTTAAATTGACATTGAGTTTGTAAAAAATGCAAAATGAACCTTAAGAAAACTTTTTTAAGCAACCTATTGTAAATAAATGTTACTTACATTACTGTATTTCTTCAACTTCAATTTTACTTAAAGTAGGTTATGATTGAAAGATAATAGCAAGTCAAACCCCAAACTCCCCATATATGCTAACCAATTATTATTACACTTCTTCTTTTTTGCCAAACGGAATAAATACTAATGCAAGTGCTATCAAAAGAGATATCATAGAAATATACTTGCCTTTTGTGTAGCTTTCGGAAATATATTCCATACGGATTTTGCTTTTGCCTTTGCCTATTTTCACTGCTCGGAAGCAGTAATCGTTTACTAAAATTTTAGTTTCAGCTTCGTTTACAAAAGCTTTCCAAGCTGGATAATAAATTTCGGACAGACAAAGCAGAGCTTCTTGATTGCTTTCTGTTTCTATTTCTATTATGTTATTCTCAAATTTTGTAATCTTTGCAGAATATACCAGTGTGTCACTGGATTTATTTATTTTTGGATCTTCTTCAAGTACAGCAATTTTTCTTAAATTGATAGAATCTTTTTGAAGTTCTGCTTTTAGCGAAGCATCGTCCGAAGCTGAAATAACGTATTCTTTCACTACCCAAACTCTTGGAAAATATGTATTACGTTCTTTGAAAACTGGGCGACCAGCCGAAGAATCTATTCCAATTTCGTATTTCACATTGTAAATATCAAAAACTTCCGCTGTGTTTTTGAGAGGAGGCAGGCATTTCTGCAAAATCAATGGATTATAACCTTCAATCAACATTATTTGATCTATCAAGCCTTGGCTACGGTTCAATGCCATATAGCTTGGGCGATACATACGCATATTTATTCTAAATAAACTATCAACTGATTTTGGTTTAAATTGATTTAATAATTGAGGTGCGATTTCATAGTTTTTCATTGGCTCAGTAGCACTTGAATTAAATGTTCCGCCGTAGTAATATAAATCAACAAAACATACAGTAATAAGCACTAATCCAATTATTTTTGAATTGAATAATCTAAAATATAGCCCAGCCAAAAGTGAAGAAATTATTACCACATAAGCCAGTTGTGAAGTTAAATTCAAGCTAAGCGAATCGGCAGTAATGCCCTCTTCCAAATGATTTCCCGAAGCTACAATTAAAGAAAGCAATAGTACAGCTCCCACTGGAATAAGCAATGCAAGAATTTTTCTGTCTTTAATTTTTGTTAATGCGTCATAGCCAAAGCCAGCCATTATCGAAAATCCAAAAGAAGCAAATGCCATCATTCGGGCAGGATTTCTAAATGTTCCTATCAATGGCAAGTTATATAGTATGTTAAACAAGAAACCATTAGATCCAAGTGCCATCAAGAAACTAAACAATGCTATTATTGAGAATAACTGAATATTGCGGTCTTTGTATTTATAAACTATTGCAATAAAGCCGAGTATTAATGCAGCTATCCCAAAATATGCAGTAGTTTCCCAAAAGAAATGCCTTTGGAATGCACCATCGAATTGTAGAAAATAATTTGATTTGTCTTGATTGCTACCTTCAATCGAACCAAAAGTGTGAGGATTTACTAAATTTAAAACTTGTTTTACTTGCAATGAACCTTCTGTTGCTAATTTATAGCTAACTTCGTTTCTGCGGGAAAGCTTTGCCAGCTCTTGCGATGGCAATAGCTGAATTGCAAATATTCCACCTGCCAAAGCAATGGGAAGAACCAGTGTAATTAATTTCATTACCAATTTTTTTCTATCAGTAATTAGTAAAAACAAACCAGTTAGTCCTAATATTAATCCTTCATAAAGAGTAGTCTGAGGGTGTCCTGAAAGCAAGGACATACCAAGTATAAGCCCAGCTAATCCAGAAAATTTGAGATTGCTTTCCGAAATGCCTCGCACAAAGAAAAGGAAAACTAATGGAAACCACGACAAATGGAAAACAATCATTGGGTGGATAGAATGGCAAATCATTACCATTGAAAAAGTATAGCTAATAGCCCCAATTATAGCACCAATGTTAGACACTTTGAAATATTTTGCAAGCAAATAGAAATTGATTTGCGAAATAAGATAATGCAGAATAATAACAAATTGCAATGCTCCGAAAGAGAGTTTGCCATTATTTACAAAAAAATCTAATAAACGATTTAAAGGATAGAAATAGCCAACTTGCAAATCTGCAAAAAATGGCATACCTGCAAAAGAATATGGATTCCAAAACGCAATACCCTTTTGGGTGGCTGCAAAATTCTGAATAGGATAAACAAACTCTACAATGTCCTCCCAAAAGAAAGTTTCTCCCAAAATTTGCTTATGGAAAAATACAAATGTAGTTACTAAAAATAATGAGACTATTGAATAGATATTGAACTCAAAATTGAATTTTGAATTGTTAACTTTTTTAGTTTCTTCGGGATTTTGAATTTTTTCTTTTTTCGACATTGTAATATCTGATAATTATTTCAACAGTTATTTGAAAGATTTGCTTTGCCAAGCATTGCAATTTATACGAATTAGGACGTTCTGCCAAATTGTTTATCGAAATCGGCAAGTGATAAGTCTAAAATTACTGGTCGCCCGTGTGGGCAAACATAAGGAATTTTACATTTCATTAGATTTTCTATAAGAGCTAACATTTCCATTTTAGAAATACGCTGTCCAGTTTTCACAGCAGATTTGCAAGCAAAAGTTGCAGCTAAGTTGTCTCTTTTGTCTGAATGTCTAATTTCTTGAAATTCAGTATAGCTATCGAGTATATCTTTCAGTGATTTTTCTTCGTTACCTGCCTTTATATCGCTTGGTACAGCAATTATTGAACATCCAGCAGTGCTAATTTCAATTGTATAGCCAAGGTCTTGCAAATCATTTTGCAATTCCAAAAGTAGAGTTTTCTGTGAGCTTGATAAATCGCAATTAACAGTAAAAATCAAATTCTGCGAAATAGAAAAATCCTTATTCATAGCACGAATAGCTTTTTCATAAAGCACTCGCTCGTGTGCATTGTGCATATCCACAATTAAAACACCTTTCACTGTTTCAAAGAAAATATATTTATTATGCAATTGCCAAACGTTATCTTCTTTCAAACTTGAATAATTCTGATTATCATCTATACTTGACTGTGCTGCATTTTGATTCGTTAATTGATTTTTGTCCGCACCGAAAAGAAAGTCATAGATAGAGCCACCATTATTTATTGGTGTTTTTGGTCGGTTATCAGAAAAATCATTGAATTTCTGTTCAATAATTTCACCTGTGCTTCGGTTCACAACAAATTCATTTCCATTAGTTTCAGACATTTTCTCGAATGGCATAGCAACAAAGCTATTTGAAAGCGACAAAGCTGGAGTTATATTATTTTCCCTGAGCGCTTGGCTCACAGCTGCTTTAATCACATTATAAATCATTCTTTCATCTTCAAACTTAACTTCGTGTTTTTGCGGATGCACATTCACATCTACCAAAGTTGGGTCAATTTCAATATTCAAAACGAAAATTGGAAAATAATTTTTATCAAGGAAATGCTCGAAGCAACTATAAATGGCATGTCCTAAGCTTTTACTTAAAATAAATCTGCCATTGAGAAACATATATTGTGTATTTCTATTTTGTTTGGATTGAGCAGGTCTGCCCACATATCCACTGATTGAGATAGATGGCGATTGGCTTGAAACTCTCACAAACGATAAAAATTCTTCTTCTCCGAATATATCTTTCAATCTTTTTTCAAAAGAGCCAGCTTTATAATCGAAAATCAAATGGTCATCGTCATAAAAAGTAAGTCGCACATCGGGTTTGCTCAAAGCGAATTTCATCATTGTTTCGGATATATGGCGAAACTCTGTTAAATTGGATTTAAGGAATTTTCTGCGAGCTGGAATGTTATAGAATAAATTCCTTACGAAAACTTGAGTGCCTTTGTCGAAATTTCCTGGTTCTAATTCAGGTTGCTTATTTGGCTCGGAAGTTAGCTTATAGCCAATTGTATCAGTAGCTTTTTTAGTACGAATTTCCAAATTAGCCACAGAAGAAATTGAAGCTAAAGCTTCGCCTCGGAAACCAAAAGATAATATCTTCTCTAAATCGTCTTGAGTTAATATCTTGCTTGTTGCGTGTCGTTTTATTGTCAGAGGTAGGTCTTCTTTAGTAATTCCATTACCATTATCAACAATGTGTATTAGTTGCTTTCCAGCATCTTTTACGAAAACAGCCACAGAGTCTGCACCAGAATCGAATGAGTTTTCCACTAATTCTTTCACAACAGATTCAGGGCGTTGAACTACTTCGCCAGCTGCAATTTGATTTGCAATAAAGTCAGGTAATATTTGTATTTTGTCATACATAATCAGATTGCAAAATTGCTTTTATTTTTGAAATATAAAAAGTCATATTAATGAACATATTTAGAAAGTTATTCAATATCCTCTTTTTCAAGTTCGATGAAGACGATGAACCAATCACAACAGGCATTATAGTTTGGGGTGTGCTAAGCAGAGTATTTATAATTATGATAGCGGCGAGTATATTTGTGCCATTTTTAAACTTATTCAATTATTGGTACTTATTGCTGTTTACGTTTTGGCTCTTAGCTATTTACCCTGGCTATCAGGAATATGAAAAATTTCAAAAGCAATCAAAACAAATCATTGATAGCACTTTATGTGGAAGCTGTATTAACTTTTCTTCGGATAATCAGCTTTGTAAAATTTATGACCAACATATCACAACGGATATTATTCCTTGCGAAGGATTGGACTGGGAACCTAAAAGCTACGAAGAATTGGATTAGGATTTAGGCCTATCTTTAATTTGAACTAGTTTATAAATTCCCGAGCTAATTAGCTCAAATATATAATCTTTTTTCAAATTTGGATAAGACCAAGTAATCAAGGATTTCCCATTTGTAAAACTATTAGCCATTATTTGAGGTTCACCGAAAAGAATATAAATTTTTCCTCTATCTGTTTTTGAACCATCAACTTCGCTTAACGTTTGGAAGTTGAAAAAGGCATAGTCTAATCTTGTGAAATATTGTATAAGTGCTTCATTATAAAGACTATTGGGAGTTGGGTCTTTTTTGCTCCAAAAAGAATAAAATTTTTCCCAATTCTCTTTATTTTCACCAGCACGCATATCATCTATTTCATCATCTTTAAGTATATAACTCAAACAATCAATTGCATAAGACACTTTTTTCAAACTAAGTGGCTTATCAAACCATTCATTTAAAAAGTCAAACTTTAGCGTATCTCTAGTGTTTTCTTCAAATATTTTCAGTGTATAAGTGCCTGGCAATACTTTATTGGAGCTTATTTCCAAATCAAGAAATTGATTATTAGAAACTATTTTTTGTAAGTTCAAATATGTTTTGCCTTTGAATGCAGTGGAATTTAAACTGAAATTATTTCTAATTTCTACAGTTCCAGATAGATTTGCAAAATCTGGTTCGTACTCTTCAACATCAGTAGATTTCTTTTTTGCAAGCAAATAAATTAAATTTTTGCTGTATTGCTTTCCAATAGTAGGAATTATTAAACGCACACTTGATGAAGAAAATGGCATACTGCCACCATAAATAAGTGGTTCTATATCATTCAAAGAATTGACATTAATAGCTTTACAGAATATTGGAATTGTTTTTTCAGTATTTAACGAAACCAATTTATAAATTTTATTGCGAGATGATTTATTCAAAAGATTGATGCTTACAGTGTAAGTCCCATTTTGCAAATTTACTGATTTGGAGAAAGAATAAAAGTCTTTTTTAGAATCTGTTTGTTCATACTTTCCAGCTAAAACAGTATCGAGATACTCAAATCTTTTGCGAATAACTCCATCTTTATCTTTAATTATAAATTCAAAAGTTGGTTTTGCTATATATTTACTGTTTGGATCTATGTTATTTAGCTTTTCAAAAGTCATAGCATCGAAAACTACTTTGGCCAAAAGCAAAACTTTTGTGGTGTCACCATTAACTTTTTCAATTGGATTTACATCTAAATAAATTTGCTCACCAAATGAATAATAAAGTGTTTTATCCAATTGAGCAAATGCAGTAGTTACTGATAATAAAAGAATTAAAGCTAGTAATCTCATAGTAATTTTTTGTAGTTATTAGCAAAATCTTGAGAGTCGAGAAAGTCTTGTAGCAAAATAGAAGCAACTATTTTATCTAAACTTCCTTTTTCTTTCCTTTTGTTTTTCTTAGTACCATTTTCGAGCATAAGCTCTGAGGCACGCTGCGATGAATATGATTCATCTACATTAATAACAATAAATTGGTCATTTAGTTTCAAATTTTCGCAGAAAAGATTTATCTTTTCCACTATTTTGGTAATTTTCCCATCTTTAATTGAAGGAAGTCCTACTACTACAATCTTCACATTATCTTTTTCCATCACTTCTTTGATATACTTCATATTTTTTTCAACGAAAGTATCTCTTGAAATTGCAATAACATGCATAGAATCGCTAACTGCATAGCCAATTCTTTTTTCGCCATAATCTATTGCTGCCACTTTACTGACGTTCAAATTAAACATTTGCTTTTTTATTTGGGATTTTGAAAATTATTTCAGTGCCTACATTCAATTCAGAATTAATCAATATACTGCCACCGTGCTGCTCAACAACATTTTTCATTATCATTGTGCCAATGCCTGTGCCACCTTGTTCGCCCGAAGTGAAGAATGGGTTTAGCATATTTTCTTTAATTTCTTTACGCATTCCAGGCCCATTATCTTTTATAGAAAGCAGAATGAATTTGCCATTATTGATAGCAGAAAAAGTAATTTTTCCACCAGTTTTAGTTAGTATTTTTATAGCATTTTCAGTAGCGTTGCGAATGGCACGTAGAATTCTTTTTCTATCGCAAGGAACTATTACATTGGACTCCTCAATTTGCATTTCAATCGAATCGCCAAAGTCCATTTCAAATTCAGATTTCACTTCACGGAAAAGTTCTGTGGCTGCAACTGGATTAATTTCAATCACATCGCCTCTGCCAACTGTGATAATGTCACGCACTCTATTGATGACAATATTCACTTGATGAAGAATCTTACGTTGTCTATTTGAATTTGGGTTATCTTCGGCAAATTCCATTTGTTCAGCATTTAAGCGAACAGTTGATAGATTGGTTTGCAAATCGTGGGCGAGCTGTGCCCAATTGGAAAGACGTTTTCTTTCAAGTTCTTCTGTTATATCAAGCCCTGTTATTACTACTCCTCTGTCGAAACCAGCAGTATTGCGAAGCACAACCACATTGCAAATAAATTCTAAAGCTAAATAATCTTTTACAATTGTAATTTTCTGATTGAAACTAGTCTTATTATTTAATGCTGTTTCTATTACTTGCTCTAATGATTTAAAACTCTCATCGTTGAAATAATATTTGTAATACTTTTTGAGAGGAACTTGGTAATTTAAATTCATCAAATCCATACCTAAATCATTTATTCTAAGGATATTACCTTCTTTATCTAATACTATCACAAAGCCAGTGCTTGGCAAATCTAGTATCACATTCAGCAATCTGCGTTGGGAACGATACAACTGAATGAATAAGAATAGCATCAAAACAGCTGAAAATGGAATAAAATAGAATGAATAATTTTCCCAAAATCTGAAAATAAACCAAAATGGATTTTTCTTTAAATTTATTAAGAGACTCTTATTTTTACCTTGTAAAACAAGGTACTTACTTGCATCGTAATATTCTGGTACATAATCTTCTTCCAATCGGAAATTATCGGAAGCAATTGGCTTCAAATTCAAATCAGCAATGTAAATTCCATTTTTAAACAAGATAATTATGTTCTCATTCAAAATTTTAGTGTTGGAGCTTTCTATTAGCTCACTTGGTAATTTCAGTTTATACCAAGAATCTGGGTTATTTATTTTATTTAAAAAGGATTTAACTAAATAATAAACACCTTCTTTATTTTGTAGAAAATAGATGAAAACATTAGTGTCAATTGAATGAACTGAAATATTATCTTTATCTACCTCTAAAAATTGAGAATATTGAGTCTTAGTAAGCAAATCATAAGTGTTTATATAAGTACTATTTGTAAAATTTGCAAGTACGACAATTTGGTTATTCTCTGCAAGCAAACTTGCTTTCTCTGCACTCATTTCCACTTTGCAAAGCAATCTTTCCTTTTCTCTATAGTTCTCAATTTCTAATTCTATTAGTTCCGAATGGCTGCCAAATTGTTTCAAAAGATAGAATTTATTTTGATATTTAATTAAATCAACCACCCCGTTGTATTCTTTTTTAAACTTAGTAACATAGTTATAAATAAAAATATTACGTCCGTTCTTTATAACTGCTAAACTATCGAATATTCTAATTTCTAAATCATCTGTGGATCGAAATTGAAATTCGTGGATTTTTTCAATATTCAAATCATTATCGAATTTGCCAAGATAGTATCTATCAAATTCTTTATAAACAAGTAGGTTGGTCTTACCAAAACTAACATCTCTTATTTCTATATTTTCAAATAGCTTACCTTCAGCTTTTTCTTTCTCGATTCCTTGCCATTTGGTAATTGTAAAGTTTCCTCTTGCCCAATCATTGATTATGCAATAGGAATACATACCATCGGTGAATAGTTTCCCATCGAAACTATGATTGGAAACTACCGAAAGTGGATAGGATTTATCAGCTTTTAATTCATAAAAACTGACAAAAAGAAATAATATTAGGAATAATTTCTTAATCATACAAAGATTGGATTTCACAAACAGCATAAACAGCGATTCCTTCTCCTCTTCCAATAAATCCCATTTTTTCATTAGTTGTTGCTTTAATATTCACTCTATTAGGCGAAATTTTGCAAACATTAGATATTTTTTCACACATTTCTTCTTTATATTTTTTGATTTTTGGAGCTTCCAAAACTATAGCTATATCAATGTTGATAAGTTTATAGTTGCCACGAAGTAGCTCTACGACTACTTCTAACATTTTCAAGCTACTAAAATCTTTGTATTTTGGGTCGGTATCAGGAAAATGTTCTCCTATATCGCCCATTCCTATTGCTCCAAGCATAGCATCCATCACAGCGTGCAGCAGTACATCGCCATCGCTATGAGCTATAGTTCCCAATTCAGAGTCTATCTCAACCCCACCAAGCACCAGCTTTTCCCCTTTGGAGAGCTGATGAACATCAAAACCGAACCCAATCATAATTATTTTGTCGCTAATTGTTATAAATTGCAGTTGTAATTTATGAAAATAAAAAATATGTCTGAAGTAATTTATTCAGTTGAAGAAATAACAAGTCTAATTTCCAACTTTATGGAACAGCAAATTGGACAAGTTATGGTCTCTGGAGAAGTATCAAATTTAAAGGTACATTCTTCAGGACACATCTATTTCACACTTAAAGACGAATTAGCATCAATAAGTGCTGTAATTTGGCGAACACGAAGTCCAAAATTTCAACTTAAAGAGGGAATGAAGCTGCTGGCGGCAGGAAAAGTTTCTGTTTTCAAAGCCAGAGGAACATACCAACTTGATTGTATTTGGGTGCAAGCCCGTGGCGTAGGCGATTTATATCTTGCTTTTGAAGAATTAAAAGCAAAATTAGAGATAGAAGGCTATTTCGATAGATCTAGAAAACGTGAGCTACCGCCTTTGATTAGAAAAGTAGGAATAGTAACTTCGCAAACTGGTTCTGTGCTGCAAGATATACTTACTACATTAAAGCAAAGAGCTCCTTATATAGAAGTTTTGTTAAGACCTACCATTGTGCAAGGTGCAGAGTGCAGCAAAGATGTCGTAAAAGCGATTAGCGAGCTTAATGAGACCGATTGCGATGTTATTATAGTTGGCAGAGGCGGTGGCTCTATAGAAGACTTATGGGGCTTTAATTCGGAAATTGTAGCTAATGCCATTTATAAATCTAAGAAACCAATTATTTCTGCCGTGGGTCATGAAACTGATTTCACAATTGCGGACTTTGTGGCAGATTTGCGAGCGGCAACTCCTACTATGGCTGCGACTTATTGTAGCTTGACTTCAATTGACCAAATAAGTTCTTATTTGGAAAATAAAAGTGAAGCTATGAAAAACTTTATTGATACAAAAATCAGAAGACAAAGAGAATATTTGGAGTTTGTGGTCAATGAAAGATTTGAAAACAAAATACAATCTACAATTGAGTTAAATAGAAATAAATTGAAATTAGCTACTAATATTGTGCAAAGTTCAATAAGAGATAGAATCAAAAATGTAAGTCATTCGCTGGAAAAATTTGATTTAATTATAAAAAATGCTAATCCAGAAATGCCTCTGAAAAAGGGTTATGCACTTTTAAGAAACAATGGCAAAGTAATCACTTCTAAGGACTTAATCAATACCGAAATGGAAGTCGAATTGGAAACTTACTCTCAAATAATTCAAACTAAAGTTACAGAAACAAAAAAGAAAGGCAAGAAATGAATAAATTCAATTTTGAAGAAAAACTAGCTTCTCTCGAAGAAATAAGTACTAAATTAGAAAACGAAAACACTTCACTTCAGGAAATGCTTTCGCTTTATGAAAATGGTGTAAAAGTGCTTAAAGAATGTCGTGATTTCTTAGATAAAGCTGAACAAAAAGTCACAGATATTACTCAGGAAATTAACTAAGCCATTATTTTGCAATAATTAATGGCTTAGTATTTATAAAGTTAGGCGATGAAAAATGAATTAGATAGTTGCCCGATGGCACATCTGAAAGATTATTCTTAATCGAATAGTTTCCAAAAGGCATTTCTTGTGGATAATCTGCTAATACTTTCACTAAATGCCCTGTTAAATCGAATAATTCTATTTTGAAATTAACTTTTTCAACTAATGTGAATTTCATTTCAATTGAGTTATTCGTTGGATTTGGATATACACTTTCAAATTGATATTTACCATTAATTCCAAAATGTACAGTTTCCAAATTGCAAGCTCCTTCCACTTCAAGTATAGTTGCTTCTGGATAGTTTACCAAATCTAAGAACATAATCTTGCTTGTGTTGAAATTAGTAATAGTAGTTTCAATGTAATTGATTGAAGAATCTGGCACAACACTCAGGAACTTCAAACTTCCTATTCTACCTGCTCTGAGTGAATCCACATTTTTATATGTAACTTTCAAACCACCTGGCACTTCGGAATATTCAATTAAATTTTTCAGATCATTTTTGATAGCTATTAGCTTCAATGCTTCTTTTCTATATTTGAAATTAAGTTCAAAACTCAAATCCTCAAGCCAATAGTCAATGTTATTATAGTTCGCTTTTAAATCTTTTTCAAAGTAAAGCGGCAATTCTATTGTATCTCCAATTGCAGTTTTAACAGTATCAACTACTAAATAGTTATTGCTCAAATCGGATCGAACTTCCAAAATTGGAGCAAAGCCAATACCAGCAAGATTATTACTATCAATAGAAATGCAAGGTTTCAAAATTGAATACAACAATGAATCAACCATTACTTGTTTTTTGCTCGGGCAGAATCTTAAAGTGATTGAAGCAGTATCGCCAGGTCTGACTATATCCCCTAAATTTGGAACTGATGTTAGGAATGCTACATCGGCTGGAATACCATTCAATGCACCAAGCAATATGTCAACTTCACCAGTATTCAAAATTTGGAAAGTCCTATCGGAGCAATCCAAAACTCGTACGCTATCGAAATTAATATCATTCAATATTTTAAAATCGGAATTCTTTGTTTTAACAAAAATCTTATCCGATGTAGCAATGATTTGATATAGAATTATCTCTTTTGTATCGAATGCTATGGAATCTACTTTAAATGTATCTTGCACTGAAACACGCTGCTTTGCTAAGAATTTAGCAATCATAAATGGCTTGAGTGAATCCACATCGCAGAAGTTTTCTAATATAAATTCCTTGCCGCCAGTTGGTGAGAAAATATTAGAAATCTTTGGAGTACGGTTCATACAGCTGGCATTCATATAATAAGAGCTAGCACCAACATACTCAAATTTAGAAGTATCATAGCCAATTCTGCATTTAATATCCACAGATGTGGCTGGTATTTCTCTATTGGTATATACTGGTAAGAATAAAGTATCGCAACTGATTATAACTACAGAATCAATATTCTTAACAGCATCTTGGAAAGTAAGCCCCATACCAAAAGCAGGAGCAAAACCTGAACCTTTAATAGTCAGAGTGGTATCGCTAGTATAACAAGGTTTGCTAAAATGAATTTTCATTTTATTAACATAAGCTCTTGGTGCTCTTGGCTTGAAGTCTATTTTCAGTCTAAGGGTATCTTTCCCTGCTACGATAATTGGGAAAGGTTTTCCAAGTCTATCTGTAGCAGTAAATACCTTATCTTCTGGCTCGAATGTAACAGAATCAATCTGTAAGCCATCACGTGAAGGATTCACATCAATATCTGGAATAGTCAAATAAGTAGTAAGAGCTGTTGCAAAATTATTAACCCTTGTTGGAGGGAAATTAGTAATCAGCGGACCTGGCTCTTGGAAAAGCATTTGCTTACCAGTTAAAAACCTATCAAAATTTACAGACCAACCAGTTCCATTACTTTTTATATGCAATTTTGCAGAATGTATAATACTATCTCTAAGCGATAGTGAACGAGGACAATAGAATATTCTTAAAGTATCTTTGCTATTGATTGGGATTTGATAAGGTAATGTGCCATTACTAAAATCCGAACTCCACCTAAAGAACATCGGATAGGCATCTGTAACACCCTGCCCATCAATCCAAATAGAATCAATAGAAGCAGCAAAGACACCAGAGTTATTGACAAGTGGTAATTTTCTTTCTTCACAATCACAAGGTTTCACAAAGCCATAAGTAATCAATGTGGATATCATTTCCAGTGGGATAACTTTAGCTTTACCAGTTAAACTACCAGTCGCTGTAATTGTGCAAGGTTTTGTTGCATACGCTTTAATTATACCATTGAAATCGCCAGGTACTTGAGGTAAAAAGTCAACTGTAACTTCTATTGTATCTCTAGGATTGAGTAATCTGCCTGCAAAACTTAATGGATAAACAATAGCAAAGTCTGAACTAATTGTAACAGAATCAAGAGTTATTGGCAACGAAGAAATATTTTCAAATTGAAGAACCTTTCTTTTTTTATCGCCAGCTTCAATTGTTCCAAAAGTAGTTAATTCAGTTATGAATATTTTTGGCAAAGCTGATGTTCCATAAAGTTTTCCTTGCCATTTCGTATTATCGGAAGTTGAATAATCTAAAAATGCTCTATCGGCTCTATCTTTTAATATGTCATTTGGTGTATATCTAACTGTGAATTTCTTGCTTTGTCCAGGTGGCAAATTCAAAGTATAGCCTACCAAACTTGGAGGATCAACCATTGAGAATTTTCCAGCAGGGTCGTTTAAGTTAAAATTAGATAAATTCTCAGTGTTGCCACCATTGTTTTTTATTTCAAGTACACCTGTTTCACTACCGCAAGCCATTACACTTGTTATTCTTAACTCACTTGGATTATATAAAAATCTCTCGTTGACTCCCTTTCCAGTTACTGGAATACAACTAGATTCATAACACTTATTTTCAACATAGCAAACAGCATCAACATAGTTAGAATCAGAAAAAGGTCTGAAATCTATACTAACTGTCCGAGTTTCCCCAGGATTAATTGAGACACTTTGTCCACCATTGAAAAAGAAAACATCACCTTGTCGAAGATAAAAACTCACACTAATTTGCTCATTTCCAATATTTGTAGCTCCAACAGATAATGTTTTTGTTTGCCCTACTACCACATTGCCGAATTTCAAAGTGTCAATATTGAATTTTACTTTGGTGTCTATACAACGACCTTTTACAATCAGTACACGCCTTATGGTACACGAGCCAGATTTACAAAGAAATATGACCGAATCCCTATAAGTTCCTGCTACTGTTGGAGCAAATCGTACGAACTTCTCCCTATAACTTGTTTTCACATCAAGAGTTAGAGGGAATGTTATTTGAGAACCTTGAAACTGAGGAGGAACTGCAATACTAGTCATTTGAATTGGCGATGTAGAAAGATTCTCATAAGTATAGAGATACACATTTGAATAATATCCGATACAAATTGTACCGAAATCTATTGAATCAACGGAACGCTTTGTTTGTAAATTATTTAACCTTAGTATGTCTTCAATTTTTCCTTTAACGGGAATTCTTCCACCACCTGAACAATTATCATTTGAAACAATTACTAATGTATCATAATATGTATTTGCAGTGTCCAAAGCTGGATTAAAGCGTACTCTAATATCCACACAAGCATCGGGAGCTAAATCCAACGGCAGCACAGTCGGAAAAACAACTTGAAACATTCCAAGTCTATTAAACTTAAATGAAGTAATTGTTTTTGTTTGATTTGTTCCAGTTTTACCTGTATTATTACAAAGTCTGAAAGTCTTTTCTTTATAAGGCTCTTCAATACAGTTTTTCTTTGCTATTCCTAAATCTAAACTATCAACATCATATTTTAAATCAGTTTCTCGGACAATTACAATTTGTTTGAGAAAAATTGCTTGCCCACATCTATTTGCTCTTTCAATATAAATCCGTGGTTTTAGAGTTCCCACATAGTTAGTATTTAAAGAAAAAGTAAACGAAGTAGCTTGGTTTGGATATAGTTGAACAAAAGCAGAATTAAATGTAAAATGTTGAGGCACATCAAGTACTCTTATACGACCAGATGAACCACATAGCGATGTGTCAGTAACAGTAAATGTATAAACTTTTTTTGTAGCACAGCGTACAGTATCAGGAAACTGAGGTGCAACTACCACAAATGGCAAAAAGTCTTTTCTATCGCTTGCTTCGCATCTAGCACCACTTCTTAAATATCCAATGCTTCCTTTGTTAGCAGCATCGCAAAGTTCATAGATAGAGATTGCTTCATTGCATCGGAAATAAAGAACCAAATTTTTGTAAGTATCATTTAGTGAAATGTCTTTTTGGCAAATCAACTCAGTTTGGTTTAGTAGTCTATCCCAAATTCTGATTTCATCCATTTGTCCACGGTATGTTCTATTTTGCGAGTTATTAGAAAAAGCATTTGTACTGCCAATTTGCAAATACAAATCTTTATTTTCCATTTTTCTTAAAGTACTAACTGGATATTGCTGGTTTGTAGCCGAAGCTTTCAAATTGCCATCAATATAGATACTAGCAGTTTTGGTAGTACCATCGAACATACAAGCCAAATGGAACCAAGTTTGATTGTATGTGCCAATTCCAGTGCGAGCCGCTGTATTATCTATAGCTCCCAAATTAGTAGTAGTTCCATTAATTTCAAAAACTAAATCATCATTCTTATCAATATAGATTACCCAAACATCGTTTTTATCGGTGCTTGGTCCCCACATTCCAGCAATATATTGAGTTTTACCTGTTTCAACATTTGGTTTTAGCCACATTTCAACAGTCATAGCAGTAGAAACATTATCCAAAGTAGTAGAACGTTTCACATCAACATACTGTGCTCCCAAGCCATTATTGACTTTTATAGTCAAGGCGTTGCCAATACAAGCTTGTGCATTGTTCGAATTATCGCAAGGTGCAACAGCTTGCAATAAACTTGGGATAAAAAATGATAATATTAGTAGAAGTCTTTTCAAATTAATTCGCAACAACAAATTGTTTAACAACTCTTTTTCCATCTATTTCGACAGAAGCAATATAAGTACCCGATTCCAATCCAGAGAATTCGTGTTTGTGCATTCCGTAATCCAATTTCCCATTGAAATTAGTAGAAACTAAGAAACCTTTTAAGTTATAAATTTCAACTTTCCCAAATTTCTCATTATTCAAAATGAATTGAACAACACCTTTGCCATTACTTGGGTTTGGATAAATTTGCAAGTAATCATCTTCTTGATATTTAAGGTCCTGATTCACCGAAGTAATTCTTTTTTTCAAAATTCCCATTGGAGCTACTTTTTCGCCGAATAGATTAGTAGTTTCTTCTGTACCAGCATCGAACCAGTTTTCTAAGAAATCCGCATAAATTCTGCGAAAATCAAAGTTATGCCTAATGTTAGTATTTTCATCGAGATTACCAAGGTCTGGTCTTTCGCCAAATGTACCTCCAGAAATATATTTATCGGAAGCAAACATAAACTGTACACAAGCCGAGCCGTGATCCGAACCACGAGAACCATTGTCGTGGGCACGTCGACCAAATTCAGTAATAGTCAAACCAGCAACTCTATCAACAAAACCTTGTTTAGTAGCATCTTGCATAAAAGTAGAAATTGCATTTGATAGTTCATTTAGTAAGGCAGGGTGCTGCCCAGAAAATGGATCTTTCATTTGCTGAATGTGCATATCATATCCACCTTGCTTCACATAATAAACTTTTGTTTTAAGTCCACCAGATATCAGTTTCGCAATTGTTTTAAATTTATCATTAAGGCCACCCGCAGCATAATTAACTGTATTTTTTCCAGTATCGCTTGCATTTTTAAGAGCATTTGAATAAGCTTCTGATTGCCTTGCCACAACGTTTATGAAATTAAACTCATCTGAATAGAATGACTTTTCAGAAAGCAATGCTTCTTTGGGAGTGAGTCCAGCTCCAAGCTGATAGAATTTACTCACATCACCAATTGATATCCCCATATCTCCTTTATTGCTTTTTAAAGCAAGTGGAATAGTTCCACCAACACTAATGGAAAGTGGATGATCAGGAATTTCAAGTGGGTAATTAGTTAGTTTTGAAGAGAAATATTTCCCAAGCCAACCTTCAAGTAACTTAACCCTTGGGTCAGTACTTAACTGACCACTTCCATAAATATCCTGACCACGGAAATGTGACATGGTATATTCATCGTAGCCCACAGCTTCTATTACGGCAAGATTACCATTTTTAAGTAGCCCCATCATACCATCGTTATAAATATTTTTTACTAAAGCAGGGTGCATATAAAGATTTGTTTTATCAAATCTTACGGCATCTGTTTCAGATAATCCAATGTTTGGTCTTAATTGATGATATAGGTCATTATCGGCTTGAATGATAGTATTCAGTCCATCATTTCCACCAGCTAATTCAACGATAATCATAATATTATCATTTTTAAGAAAGTCATACTGATCAAGCATTTTCATTTCAGGAACAAAATCCCCACCTTTCATAATGTAAGGAGTCAATGCCACTCCAGCACCAATAGCAGCACTAGACTTTATAAAGTTTCTTCTTTGCATTTTGCTCATCTCCTTAAATCAATTGGAAATCTGGTTCTAAAATAATTTCTTTAAATATAGCTTTTAGTGCTGTCAAAGCATTGTCGCTACTGGAATCAATCGCATTCGCCCAATTACCAGCATTCATCCCACCATTGGCTTGCAAATAACCTAAGTATCTTGTTTTTCTGCTATCAGAAACTTTCTTTGGCAATGTTACTTCAAAAAAGCCATCTAAAAATACATTGATGTCAGAGTAATTTTTAATAGATTTAGCAAAAGCTATATAGTTCACTTTCTGCACTTGGTCTAAAAATACTTTGCAATGGTTTACACGCTGCGGATATGTCTTTGTGTTTATCCAAGTACGGTATCCTTTCCAACCAGCCACATCGGGCGGATTAAATAGCATTTGGTCAGTATCGCTAATAGCAGAAGTGTTTGCTGTATAAGTAGTGTTAAGCAATCTTTCAAGCCCTACGAATAATTCCACAGGGGTTTTAATTTGATTACCCATCACAGCTGGTTCGAAGAAAAAGTCCGATGTAAAAAGTGTTTTAAACATTGGTTTAAGTTCAAAATTATTATCTCGCAAACTAGAAGCTAATGTTTTTATCACTGTTTCATCCACTTTCCCAGCACTAGAATAAATGTAATACAAATAAAGTTTATTTGCAATAAATTCTGAAATTGCTTGTGGACGACGATTGAATAAAATATTCAAAATGCCCACAACTTCTTCTGTTCTTACTTTGTCAATGTTATTGTCTGCATCAGTACGAGCTAAAATTGGTTCGCCCATTATTGATTTTGCAGTTAAATCATGATCGGGTTGGCTGAAATATGTATCAAAATTATCGAATACTTTTCTATCTCCAAGGTTTGCTGTTACTCTCCAGCCAGTCAATGCTCTTGCACCCTCTCTAATATCACCTTCGGAGTAATTTCCAATGCCCATTGTGAAAAGCTCCATAAGCTCACGCATATAGTTTTCATTTGGGTTTCCTTTAGTACTTTCATTCAAACTTTGGTAAAGTAAATATGCACCATCTAAAGTCATCTCCTCGGCAAATTTCTTAAAATTTCCCAATCGGTACTTTCTAATCTTATTCAAATTTCTGAATAATAATGGTGGTGGGATCAAATCATCGCCATCATAGTTATAACCAATGCACCAGTGACTATGCCAAAATAGAGACAACTTTTCCATTACAGGATTGGATTGTGCATTTTCTTTTCTCATTGTATCGAGCCACCAAGCGATAAACTGACCATAACGAGAATTATGCTGACTTTTAATAATATTTTGAATTTCTAAAGTAACTTTTTGTGGATTTTCCAGAATAGAATCCAACCAACTTAATGTTGGTTTGCCCGTGGGCAATCTGCTAGAATTGGCTGGCATATAATCCAAACCATCGCCAAGCAATATATCCACAGCTTCGGAAATTGGCTTATTTTCAAAGAAATCAATTTCTTCTGGCTTTGCTCCAAAGTGAATTCTGCGAAGCAGATGGGCAGCCTGCTCTCGTGTTAAATTTGTATTTAAAAGCGAAGCTTCATTTTTTCTCTCTTTTCTCAGCGTATCAATTTCTTCATCAGAAGAATTATAAAATGCTTTTTTGCCATTAAGAGTTAGGAAATCTCTTCTTTCCATAACTACCCTTTCTTAAAATGTATAAATAGAGTTTTAACAATTAATGAAATAAATCAAAATTTGTTACACGAATTATTAAAATTATTAATAATTCTTGAATACACAAAATAAAATTCAACATTTTGATGATTTAATTTTGAATTTAATTTTGGTATTTGTCGAATCCAACGTAAATACCTTAACTAAATCCCTTCTTTGAAGTTATCATTGTTCGATAGTTGGTATGGAATTTTAATCAGAGTGTTGTCTATAAGGCGTGTCTTGCCTAGATATACAGCCAATAGTAATACTATTTCATCTCCTGGAAGGAAATCTTCTGGTTGGTCTAAATCATTTGCCAATGCCGAAAGAGCATAATCTATTTTCAAATTTCCAGATGCTCTTAAATTTTTCAACATTATTGCGTTTATTATCTTTCTGTTCTTTTCTCCATACTCTATTGCTTGGCGTGTTTTTTCGAGGGTAGCAAATAAAATACTAGCACTTTTTCTGTCTTCTTCACTCAAATAAACATTTCTTGAACTCATAGCCAAGCCATCAAATTCTCTTATTGTTGAGCTAATTACTACCTCCACTGGGAAATTCAAATCGGCTATTAATCTTTTAATCACAAGTGTTTGCTGATAATCCTTTTGTCCAAAAATAGCAACATCGGGCAAAGTAGCATTGAGCAGCTTAGCCACTACCAAAGAAACACCTTTGAAGTGTTCTGGTCGGGAGATAGCTTCAAAGTCTTCAGTTACTTTGCGAACTGCGACTTCGGTAGCAAAGCCAATGGGGTAAATTTCAAGAGTGTTTGGCATAAAGAAATAATCGCATCCAGCTTCTTTTGCCAGCTGCACATCTCTTTCAAAGTTCTTTGGGTATCGCTCAAAGTCCTCGTGGGGAGCAAATTGTGTTGGATTAACAAAGCTGGTTGTTATAACAATATCGGAAACTTCTTTTGCTTTATTTATTAGAGATGTATGTCCTTTGTGCAGATAGCCCATAGTTGGTACTACAGCTATTTTCTTTCCATTTTTTCTATGTGTAGTGGAAACTAACTGCATTTGTTTCACTTTTTCTATCACTATCATAATATCATTTCCTTAATATCTTATAGCCAGCTCTCAGCCGAGTATATTCTGATACTTTTTGAGTAAATTCTTCTACTTTAGATTTAGGAATATGTGTCAATATCTCTATTGAATCTTCATATTGACCATCTTCAAAAAGTGCATATTCCGAGACTAACTTTTTGATTATGCTAATATCTTCATAGGTGCAGAAGACTTTCACTTTTATAATTAAATCAATTTGCTTAGATGTGCACTTTTCCAAAACCACATTCGCTGCCTCTGAATAAGCCCTTGAAAGGCCACCCTTCCCTAATTTCACTCCACCAAAATAACGAGTTACTACCAGAACTATATCGCTAAAACCAGATTTTTTGAGTGCAAAAAGTATTGGCAAACCTGCTGTACCATTTGGCTCGCCATCATCGGAGCTTTTATATTCCAAACTTTCTGGTCCAATTTGATATGCATAACAATTATGCCTTGAATCGTGGAATTCAGATTTGATTTGCTCGAGAAATAATTTAGCTTCTTGATTTGATTTAACAGGAGCTACTGAAGCAATAAACTTAGATTTCTCAATTTTTACTTCTTCTCTTTTAGGTCCTGCAATGGTTAAGTAGTAATCCAATTTCTAATATTTAATGTATTTAATAACTGTTTGTTCATTTGAATTATTCAAAATTAAGAAATATACATTGCTTTCTAAAGGCGATAAGTCAATTTCTTTAGTATTTTCAAACGTTTTTACTTTTGCACCCAGTAGATTAACTATTTCAACATTTTGAGGTTCATTGAAATTTATTCTATCGTTTGCTATAAAATAATAAGTGGTGTTATTTTTTTGCTCCTCTAAAACATCTGTCAATAGCTTTTTAGCGAACTTCTCTATTCGTATATCTTTTAAATAAAATCCTTCAAAATGATTACCTCCATCAGAAACCACCCCAAATCTGAACTTTACATTTGCACCTGAATAATCTTCCAAAACGCAGCTTTGACGAATCCATTCATTTATGTTTCCGTGCAAACCAATAGAGCCAGTCGGCTGAGCTGATTTGTATGCATTGCTACCCGCCACTGTTCTACTTGTAGTTAAAGATTTCCAGCTGTTTGATTTGCTGCTGAAAATTTCAATTGTTGCAAAATCAAACTCTCGCTCAATATTCCAGCGTGTATCGAAAACAAAATTATAAACCGTATCGCTTGATAATGTAATTGATTTGTCATAAGTCAAATAAGTCTTTGCTGAATCCTTATAAGTAGTATATGGTGAATCATTAAGCACTAGTGTTTTAGTTTGCAAATCCAACTCCAAACCCCAAGTATTCGAAAGCCAATCGCTGCTAATTTCATTATTTCTGAATAAGTAATTATTTTTACAATTACCTAAAGCAATAGCAAAAGCTTGGCTTCTATAGATTTTACCTTCCTTTAAATACACCAAACTTAAGTTTACTTTAGTAGCATTTTCAAAACCAGTCAAATAGCTAATTGGCAAAGTCAATATAGTATCTTGATTTTTTTCTAATGAGAAAATTAAAAATTCTTTATCAATGTTTAAGAAACTATTATCGGCATTAATAACTAAGTTGGTGTTTTTTGATTTCTCTGTACCAATGTTTCGAAGTTTAACTTTAATTTCATTTTTTTCGCAATTATATTCACTTGAATAAACTACTACATTATCATTTGCAGACCACAGCACGTTATAATTCATTGCTAGATTGTCAATACCATAACGAAGTATATCCGCTCTTGTATATCCCCAAAAACCGTTTTTAGTTTTACCTATTTCGGGAGTAACCGAAAGTGTTCTTTTCTTATTCAAATCAGTGCTATAAAACCATTCATCGGAATTTCCACGAGCAAAATATCCTACTGAACGCACATCCCAACCATAGATATATCTATTTAATTCTGTGGAATTCAAACAATATGATTGATATAAACTTGAATCTGAATTGATTTGATAGGCATTCCATGGGTGAATCACCATATCGCCATAGCTGTGATAATTTATAGCAGTTTTGAAATTATGTTGCAACGCCAAATTTCTTATTGCCATTGTTTCTGGTTCTGAAAATGGAGCAGTTCCACGATATGTTTCATCTGTTTCCAAAATTGAACTTCCTCCAATAGTGGCATCCCACATAGAGTAGGGGCCATAGTTTCTATTTAAATCAGTGCCAATGTATTTGCCAGAATTATTATATCTTTGGTTTTTTCTAATCATACCACCGCCAGTGCTATCGCCTGTTTGGTTTGCTAAGTAGCTATCTGGATTGATTACAGGCACAATGAAGATTTGCAAATTGCTCAACAAATGTTTTGCAGCAAAATCGCCTTGTTCATATTTTTCAAGCAATTCGCAAACGAAGTATGTTAAAGTGGTTAATCCAAGCGGCTCTCTTGCGTGATGCAGAGCAGTCATTAAAGTAGAAACAGTATCTTTGCTATTTAGTTTATCGTGCAGCTTATAGCTCCAAATATCTCTATTCTGAACAGATTTCCCAATTGAAATTTTTTCAATCAAATCTGGAAATTTGCTCATTAAAGAATCGTAAGTAGCCACAGCTTCACTTAAAGTATAAAAGCCACCTAACTTACCATATTTGAAATATTTCGCACTTTGCAATGAGTTTGTTAAATCTTTATTGTTCTCATTTTCAGTTGGTTTATTATTTAAAACCAGTAATTCAAAATTTAACTTAGCAGATTTTATCTTTTCTAATTCAGTGCTATTGACAATAACTTCCACCCACTCGCCATTTTTGATTAATGCACTTTCCAAGTCCAAATCTTTAATCAGTTCTGAATAAGTAGAATTGGAATTGTGCAAACGCACTTTCACAAAGCCAGTCTCAGCAAAGAGATTAACTTTAATAATCAATAAGCATATTAAAATTGTAATATTTTTCATTTTTTCAACAAATGATGTTTCAAATATCTCGATATTTTTGGCTCTATATAAAGTGACAATGCACCAAAGAATAAGCCAGCAATCATATCAACTAAATAATGGTAACGCATATAAAGAGTAGAAATTATTAAACTGCTACCCAAAACTAAAACAATATACTTAAATTTGGAATTATACCTAAATGCTAATAAAATTGTCATAAAGGTCATCATAGTGTGACCGCTTGGGAAACAATCTCTATTGACCTGTGCCATTGGATTATTGCTTGGATCAATTATGCCACCACCAACATTAATTATATTGCGTAGATATGGCGAAAGTATTATCCCTGGCAATTCGCTATCAAGATTGGCAAAGTTATGCAAATAGAACCTTGGGCCTACTGCTGGCAGCAAAAGATAGAGCAAATATGAAAAATAGAACCCAAAAATAATTGTTTTAGCGTATTCTTCCAATTTAGAAATCTCTCCTTTGAAGCTGAACTCTGCTCCTAAGAAAATTGGATAGAAGAAAAACATGAAATAAGTGATTTGTAAATATTCAGTTAGCAAGGGAAATTGGATACTTGCGAAAAGCTCAGGCACATTCATTCCCAAAATTGCTCTATCCCAAACACTAAGCAAATCGTCATAATCTTTTGGATTAATCACTTTCACAAAATCGAAAATATGTGAATATATATAGTAGGCAATTGGCATAAAGTACAATTTGCGGAAAAGCATCTTTTTGCCTTGCAAATTCATTGTGCTTGTTTTATTTGCAACAATGAAGATAATAACTATAAATAGTGTGTTTATTGCTAATCCACTAACTGAATTGGGTATTCTATTGAAAAACGAAATATATAAGCAATTATAAATAAAAAGCATAGCCAAAGTGTAAACGTCCACCATATTGAGTGCTGAAAGCAATTTATTTGTTCCGCTTTTAAACATTGATTCTTATTTATTTCCTTGATAAATTTCAATAAAATCCTCTAAACTCAAATTTTCTGCTCTTAAATTAGTGAATTTCTCGAAAGCTTTATTATTTTCTGAAATCAAACTTTTTAATGAATTGGATAGCATTTTACGTCTTTGGTTGAAAGCTACTTTGATTAAAGTTTGTATTTCTTTAAGCTCGCTTTTGCTGAATTGGTTTGAATCCAATAGTTTCAATCTACTTATGCAAGATGTAACTTTGGGTCTGGGCAAAAAACAATTTGGCGAAACATCGAATAGGATAGCCGTTTGAGAAAACAGTTCAGTATTGACTGTAAGAATGCCATAATCTTTAGTACTTTTCTTTGCTACTAATCTTTTTGCCATCTCTTTTTGCAGCATTATCAAAGCCAAATCAAACATTTGATAGTTATCAAAGAGTTTGAAAATAATTTGACTTGAAATATTATATGGTAAATTCCCAATCAATTTGATTTTCTTTTGTCCATCAAATAAATTATCTAAATTAATTTTGAGTACGTCTGCTTGGATTATTTCAAAATTACCTTTTGATTTCAACTTTTCTAACTCAAGTACTGCTCTTTCATCAATCTCAATCACTTTCAAATTAATATCAAAATCTAACAATAACTCTGTCAAAGAACCAGTACCAGGACCAATTTCCAAAATATAATCACCAGCTTCAATTTCCATTGCCGCAATAATTTTTTTTCTGATATTCATATCTATCAAAAAATTCTGCCCTAAAGCTTTATTAGCTCTTATTAATTCCAATTATTGCTCTAGTTTTGAAAATTCAGAAAAATATTTGTCGAAAGTTGCACTAAGCTCTTGCGAAATCACTTTCACATCTGCTATAGAAGTCATAAAATTTGTATCGCCTGTCCAACGAGGCACAATATGGAAATGTAAATGCCCAGGCACACCAGCCCCACCAGCACTACCATTGTTCAATCCAAGATTGTAGCCGTGTGGATTATAAATTGATTTCACAATCTCGGTAGCGGTGCGAATAAGCAATGTCAAATCAAGATATTCATCTTGGCTAAGCTCTTTCAAATCTGATTTATGGCTTTTGGGACAAACCAAAATATGTCCTGCATTATACGGGAACTTATTTAAAATCACAAAAGAAAACTTAGTTTTATAAACTATGAGAGTGGTTTGCATAGCTTCAATTGTTTGCATTTCAGTCAAATGCAAAATTGCATCGCACAAAAAGCAATCACATGAGTTTTGTGGCGATTTAAAATCTTCAATATACTTACTTCGCCAAGGCGACCAGAGATTTTCCATAGCTACTTAAAAAAAAAGTGCTTACTTTTCCAAGTAAGCACTTCATTAAAAAATTTCGAATTGAATTACTTAATTGCAAATCTAATATCTACACCAACTTGAATTGCACTAACTCTCCAAGTTTGGTCGCTTGAAATTGAAGTTAGACCAAGATTGTAAGATAAGCTAGGAACTATATACATATTACTTTTAGTAATGATTTCATATTGGATACCTGCTTTCAATCCAAATCTAATTCCGCTACCAGCAATATCTCCTTCTTTCAAAATAATACCACGAGGGTTACTATTTCCAGAAACAAAATCAGTATAGCGAATATCCTTAGCGTCAGGGTTTACTTTGAATGAAGCATTTGCTGGCTTTACCAAGGACATTTTTTGTTCTTGTGATTTTGCTAAAGACACCACATCAATACTAGGTCCAACAACTAATCCAAGACTATTCATAAAGTTAAATTTATACATTGCTTCTATCGTAATAGTGCTGAATTTAACTTCATTTGTGTGTAACACATCGGAATAAGTAGGATTACCATCTTTATCTAACGAAGGGAAACCACCAGTGCTAGCTTCACCACTTTCTTTTGAAAACGATGCAGGAAAAGTGTTATAAAGAATTCTACCGATTACAGATGATTTTGAATCTTTAGCAGCTCCAAGAATATATTCAATAGATGCACCAAAAAAGTAACCATTGTTATCGCCATTAGTGAAAATAGGACAAGGAACAGTTGAATTATAAGTAGCCAAATCAACACTATGATAAGTCCTGTTGTAACCTAAAACTGGGCCTACATAAATAGGTGTAGAAGTAGGTCTTGGTCCCAATGGAGTATCTTCATCCTGAGCTGAAACAATAACGGTATTAAGTAAAGCAAATGTTGAAATCGCTAGAAATAGTTTAAATCTTTTCATATAACTGGTACCTTTTCGGTTTTATTATTTAGAAATTATCAAATTTGTAAATGTAGTGGTGTTTCCAATATTTAAACTTAATACATAAAGTCCATTTATCAAAACAATATTTTTAACATTTATCAAATAATCCCCTTTGGTCATATCTTTTTGGCTAAAAATAGTTGTTTCTTTTCCAAGAACATCTATCGCATTAACTTTAACATCTTCTGTACCCAAAAGCAAAAAGCTTAATTTGAATTCATCACTCGCAGGATTAGGATAAACCTCGAAATAAGGTAATTTATCAATAATCTCCGTTTGTCTTAAATTAAAAATACAAATATTGTTTAAAGATACAAAACTATTTTCTACAATATTTTCAAAACAACCCTCTGAAACAGCATTTATTTTAAATTTTGCACTCAATTTGTCCCCTAATAGCACTAAAACAGGTAATTCTATACGCCAAATAATAGAATCGGAACCAGCGAATTTATCCAATGTTTTTAGAGAAATTTGTCCAAATTTTCGCTCAAAGCTAATTGCAACTTCAATTGTGTCATTTTTTATGATTTTATAAAGTTTTGGCTTAAGCGTTGTATCAGGGAAAATTATGTTTGTATCATAGTCTATACTAAAATTAAAGGATTCACTAATATCAACTTTTCTATCGAAACTACCCTCAAAATAGACCGTATCTTTTGTACCAATTGTAAGAGTATCGCTTATCAATCCTTTGAAAATAAATTTATTGCTTGTGATTGTTACATTAGCAATTGTGGAAATAACAGTGTCTATTGATTGATTTGCACCACTTACAATTCTAATAAAGCTACATTCAGCATCAATTTGTATAATTTCGGAACCACTCTTATTGCCTATCACTCGAATTGAATCTTCATAATATTCATTTGCAAGAAGTACCTTTGGAGTTAAGTTGTAGCTATCTAAAGTGAGGGGGCTAGTTTGGAATCTTATTTTGTTAAGTGATATTTCTTTGTTACTATTATTAGTAATGCGAAATGGCACAAAGCCATAAACACAAGATGGGAGTGAATTATCTTTTGTAATTACATCTATTGCAATTGTGTCCATAGAAACACCAATTCCGCAAAGTCTTGTTTGTACTGCTAAATCTGTAAAATTGATACCTGCATCAGTAATCATCTCCAAATCTAATATGTGTGGGCCAGGTTTTTGTGGATTAAAGGTAGCAAAAATTCTTAATTCTTCGTTAGGCTTTAACGATTTATTTGCGTAATCGCTATAATTAATGTTGAATGAAGTAATATCTCCACCTATTGGTGTAACAGATTTCACAGTAAATGGAGTATTGCCAGTATTTCGCAAAATTGGGATTGAATCTTTACTGTTTTTTGTGGTGCCAACTTGTGTGGAATCAAAACAGAAAAACATTTTTTCAGGCACAGGTACTAATACTGTTCCTTTCAAAGTAATTCGGAAAAGTGGATGTCTTTTCCAATCTGCAAAGTAAGCTGCTCTTTGCTCATAGCCCAAAGAATCATAATCCGCTGGAGTGAAATTTACAGGATATGAAATAAAGTCTGATTTGCCAATAGTTTTATTATTCAAATAATTTAGTGCGTCTATATTTGCATCGTTACGTTGCAGCTTTTCTAAATATTGAAATAATATTGTTCCAGTGTGTTTGCCATAGTTATTCACAACCAACGTAGAATCATTGGAAGTACCATATCTTCTTGCTCCCCAGTCTATTACTATATCTCTAAATTCAGGCCTAACTCCCACCCCTCTCACATTAGATATGGCTACTAAGTTTTTGTCGTTCATTAAGTCCAAATCAAGTGCGAAAACCGAATCTTGTTCTGGAATGAAACAAACATTATAAAGCCATAAAGTATCGTTTGGCATTAACTTCTTAGGTATAAAGCCAGTTGTATCAAATTTAAAAGCATCATTATTTAGCCAATTCAGCTGGTATATTTCAATTTCTTCATCGCCATTATTTACCCAAAATACATTTCCACAAACTGTATCACCAACTAAAACTTCGCCAAAATCTTTAATACTTGGCGTCAATCCAGGGTTAGTAACTATTGCATTTAACTTAATTTCTCTTTTCAAACAGTTTGCAATTTCCATTTCTATCACATCGTTAAGCATAGCTTTAGAAGCAGATGGCTTGAATTTTATATTCACTTTCACAGAATCATTAGGCAATAAAGCAATTGGGAAAGTCCTATCGAAAGTAACTCTTGTTTCATTTTTTACAGAAAAGTTATTAATCTGATATGAATTGCCAGTGAAATTCGTAATCATAATTGATTTAGTAGCAGAATCCTTAATGGCTACATTTCCAAATTGCACAGAACTTGTCACTCCAATATTTATACCACTGAAACTATAAGAGAAGCTAGATGAATTCCCTTCCAAATCATAAGTTTTCCCAGCCATAAAGGCATCTTGAGTAAGGTCAATAATTTTCCCAGAAATCATTGCCCGTTTCAAATCAGTAGCAATGCTATAGCTATAGGTTACATTTCGTGACGAAGTTTGGTCAATGTCAATATTTGCAATACCATTATCAGTTAGCAATGTATCCATAAAATTCATTTGAAAGGCATCGCATTGACTATTTGAATTCCATAGTACTGGCGATTTATCTTTGCCCACTTTAGTGAAATCTATCAAAGAACTTCCTAAAGTAGTGGCGTAGGAATCATAATTACCAGTACCGAACATTATGCCGCCAAAGTAACCAGAATCGGTACTTATATTGTGGAATCCAGTAGATAAATCAATACTTCCATAATAATATGGATTTCCACCAAATTGATTAAAAACATAGAAAGTAGTCAAGTTTCTAATCAAAGTTCCATCAAGTTTGATGTTTTGCCAAGCTTTGGAATCGCAATATAAAGTTGCTCTGTTGGAAGTATATTGTGTGGTTGGATAGCCAGTAACATTGCTTCGAGGAGTTACAAAATTCACATTTTGAATGTATTGATCGGCAGGAGGCAAAATAACAATTGCAGGGTCTGAGTTGTCATTTTCATTAGACCCTCCCAATCTTGCCATAAATTGACTTACCATTATTGGCTTATTGGATTGCCATATAGCTGGAGTTTGAACTGTAGTTATTGATTTATAATCTCCAGCATTGGTAAAAGACAAAGATGTTGTTGAAAAGTTTGCAGTCACATCTACAACAGTATTTGGCTGAGATGCAACTATTTTATACATACTTGATATACTTGGGGAAAATTGAGTGCTATAATATAAAATACCCCAGGCAGTTACAGGTGGAAGCATTTCCGCAAGATGATCTTTGCTATCAAAATCAAATCTATTCTGAAGCACTGACGAGCGCATGTGTCCTGAAATAACAGCAACTGGTTTGGAAGAATTGATTCTACTACCAGTCAAATCATTAGTTCCAATAAGATTATATTGCATATTTGCTAAAGATTTTACTAAATAAGTCTGACCTTTATTCAAGTTTACTTGAAATTGTTGCCCAGCTTGTCTTGTACTTTGAGTAACGGCACTTGGAGTAATTCTAACAATAGTATTGTCCTGAGTACCAATAATTAAAAATTCTCCGCTCCTAGGTAAAATTTGAAATTTATCTGCAATTTGACTGTTGTAAAGTGCATTGTAACTATCTAAATTTTCTTGGGCGTAATAATCACTTGGCATAGAAACGGCGTAATAATCCAAACCTAATTGACTAACTGGAATTGCTGCAAAAATATCACTTGTTTGATACTGGCTGCTATAACAATTCACAGAAATAGGCACATCGGAAGTTATTTCAATAGCTTTTCTTTCTATCTGCTCGCTGGCTGTTACCTCAAATATGGCATCTACATTATAAACTGAGTAACTTTTTGGTACAACTACTGTGGTATAAATATTTCCATTTGGCAAAATAATATTTACATTTGCCAATTTATTTGAAGTTATATAGATTTTAAAACTTTTAGGAGTGGCATTCATAGTACGAACTTCATTTTGCATAAATCCAACAATGAAATGCCTACCCTCATAAAGTGAGGGCTTTTGTGTGCTTTGAGCAAGTAATATGTTGGAAATTATTAGAAAAAGTAATACAAATTTTCTCATAATGCACCCCATTCATATTCATAAATTAGAAAGGTTGGCTTGGTTTAAGCCATTATATAATTACAATTTGCTAAATTTTTAATTATATGCAAAATGTTTCTTGTTAAAAGAATGAAAAAGTGGGCAAAAAATTACAGAAATTTTAATTTTTGTGCAAAAATTTTGATTTCAATGCTTTTTTAAGGGGTCTATCGGTGTACCAAATAAACTTTGGTAAATAGAACTGGTTTGGATTATCTTCCACTTTATTTTCAGGGAAAACATCGCCAACTACTTTTCCATTCCAAAGTATTTCATTTGGTTTGCCATCGGCAAAGCTAACGTTAATAGTGTCGCAAGCAGAAACTGAAGCACCATCGGGGATTGTGTCATTCATTAAATAATAAAGACTCTTCGCATTGTTGTAGCTATCCATTGAATTAATTTTGCTTGAATAGAACTTAATGAATATTTCATCGCCAATAATTTGATTTATTCTTGTAGAATAATTTGTATCTTCCACAGAAGCTGAAACTGCTGAATTTTGAAGATAAATTGATTTTATCTTGTTTTCCGATAGCATTACTGTGATTGAATCTGAATAGAGTAAAGTATTATCCATCCAAACTTTTGGGTTTTTCAAAAGCTTAATTCTATTGTACTTTTTATTGAAGTCTGCCCATCCAGTTTTAATTTTCATTCCTTCTTTAAAAATCTGTACGCTATCAGTGAAAACATAAATTTCATTTTCTCCACGGAATGTCTCCATCACTCTTGAAGAAATTATTAAAGTATCAAGCTTCTGTGCAATGCTGTCGCCCTTTGCTTTAGTAGTATCAATTTGCTGCAAAATAGGATTGCCATAAGCAATTGAGTACCCTTCCAATGAATTAGAAATCAATGTGTCGCAAGTAATCCTTGAGTTACTGAACTTCCCTTTCACATAAACATTGCCATAGAGCTCTGTTACTTTGGTTTTTCTATTGTAATGTGCTACTTCCGCATAAATTAATGCAGAATCATTTTCCATTACAACATTCTCAAAAAATTGAGCTTCAAAAGTAGTAGCGTCATAATTCCCAGAGCGAGAGATAATCTTATTTCTACCATCAATAATTTCAAGACCATTATATGCTTTAGCTATTTTTTTGTTTCCATCATAGCTAACCTTTGGGGATTTAAGAATCATTCCATTTTGCTCAAAGACAACATGACCTTGCAACTCAGAGCGATTCTCCATCAAATACTGTATAGCATAGCGACAGGTAATCTTAATATCGCCCTGAAAGATTCTCACATTATTGAAATATTCCCGAACTGGGCCAAAGTTTCCACGACTCCCAATTAAGCTATCAGCGAAATACTTAATCTTATCGCCCGATCTGCCGCCCATATCTAATGGCTGTGCAGTTGAGTTTAATGCAAAGTATGTGAGCAAGAACATTATGTAGCAAAACTTTTTCAGCTATTCACTTTTATTACTTTCTAAATATTGTTTCATTGTACGCAATTCCATATCTATTTGTTCGCTAAATTGCCGTTCCAAAAATAGGAAGCCAAAAAGTTTATTTATTGGGAACCAGTCCAACTTCATTTCATAAAGTTTAGAAACCTCTATAGAGTTTCCTAAGTTCTTATAAGTGATACTTCCATTAGATTTAAAAGCGTGCTTCTTATTGATATAGCCAGAAATTGTGCTGTGAGTGGTATCAATTTTGTAACCTAAGTAATAATCAAATTTCACTCCAATCAAAGAATCGAAAGAAGAAAAACTAATCATCATATTCCCATTTTTTGCCGACCTCATTTCTAAATATGAGCCGACTCCTTTTTCGTTCTGATTGATAATAACTTTTGCATTGCTATCAAGCAAAGAAAGTCCGCTCCAGTTATTCCAGTTTTTTAAGTTAAGCACTTGATTCTGCACTTTGGCAAACGAGCTATTTATCTTCATTGTCTTATAAACTTTAATCTTGTTGGGCAAGAAAAACGACACAATTATTGACCCGACAATTAGAATTACAAAGAGAGCAAAGAGAATTTTAAACAATTTTACAACTAAGTTCATATTTTCACGTAATTTTGAAGAGTTCAAAAATATGAAAAACTACTTAAATACTAAGTTAACATCAAAAAATGTTGAAAATGAAAACAAATAAATTGAAGAAGTTAATCCCAATACTACTAATTATTTTAAATCTTTCCTTGCTCTCACAAAGTGCAAATCAAAGGAAATTCGAGACTGCTATGGCCTACGAAGCCAATGGTGACTACGAAAACTCAACAAGAATCTACAAAGATTTATTTGAAAATGAGCCAGCAAATGATAATTACTTCTTTGGGCTTGCAAAAAACCTGAAACGAACCAATAAATTCACAGAATTATTGAAAATTGCTCAAATAAGATTAGAAAGCAAGAAAGATATTGAAAGTTTCAATATTCTTGCTGAAATGCAATGGAAAACTGCTGATTTCCAGAATGCAAAAATTTCTTGGAATGAAGCAATAGCACTTGCAAATGATTTGGATGAAAACTATTTAAAAATTGCAACTTCACAATCTCAAGTGCAAGCATTTGATTTTGCAATAAACTCTTTAAAAACTGGGCGAAACAAAAGCAGCAATGAACTGGCTTTTAGCGATGAACTAACAAAACTCTATGTAGCTACTAATGATTACAAAAATGGTTACGAAGAGCTAATTAAGTATTTGCTAAAACGCAGAGAACTTCCTTCGGTGCAAGGTCGAATTTTTGCACTAATTAGCAATAAAGAAGCATCGGATTACATTTTAAAAGAAATGAAAGGATTGGCTAGTTCCGAAGATAAAGATATTCTTATTCAAGAGCTTTATTCTTGGCTTTTGCGAACAACTAAGAATTTCAATTTAGCACTCGATGTAGTTACCAGAATAGACAAACTTAGAAATTCAAATGGCTTTTATCTATTTGATTTTGCTGAAATCTCACGCAAAGATGAGGAATTCGATATTGCAATTAAAGCTTATGAAATAATCATTGATAGCAAAAATATGCGTGCTTTTCTGCCAAATGCACTTTTTGGTTATGCTCAAATAATGGAAGCTAAGTATGAAAAAGGTAAATTGCTGAATGAATCAAAACTTGATGAAGTAATTGATCGTTACTATAGAGTGCTAAAAGAAGCACCAAACCCAAACGTAAATTCCGATTGCCTTTATAGAATTGCTCAATTGCAATTGAAACAAAAAAAATATGATGAAGCAAAAGTAACTTTACAAACATTATTAAGGACATATCAAAACTCAAATGCTGCTTTGAGTGCAAATTTGCTACTTGGCGATATTGAATTTTTTGCTCGAAATTTCGATCAAGCTTCCCTTCTTTATAGTGATTTAATTGTTAAAAGCAATATGCGAAGCGACGAAAGAGTGGAAACTGCAAAACTTAGACTTGCCGATATTCAGCTCTACCAATTGAATATTGATTCCGCTTTTTCACTTTATTCTTTTATTTCGCAAAATACTCTTTCTTCTGTAGCAAACGATGCAATACATAGGCAAATGCTAATCACAAGCAATAAGAAAAATACTACTGGTTTGAAACTATATTTGAACGCTGACTTTGAGCGAATTGCAGGCAATTCACAAAAAGCATTAGAGCTTTATTCAAACTTATTCAAGCAATATGAAGAAGATGATTTGGGAGAATTTATTTTATTAGAAATATGCAAAATCTATATTGCACAAGATGATTCATTAAATTCAATAAGTAAATTGAATGATTTTCAACTGAAATTCCCTGCTTCAAATTTCGTGGACGATTCTCAATTCTATTTGGCTGGAGTTTATGAGAATATGGGCAATAAGGCAGAAGCAATTGAAAATTATTCAAAGCTACTGAGAAACTATCCAAACTCAATTTATTGCGAAAGTTCACGACTTAAAATCAGAAAACTACGTGATGGAATTAACTAGTTGCAAACTAAAGTTTACCAAGGTAAATTTACTTTTATAGGGTGAGTTAGTTCTTTAGGAGGTCTGGACATTTGAGAGACAACCATTTTATGTAAGTAAGTCAATATTCCATTTGCAAAATCTTCATCAACAGGAGCAAAGGTCATTGGAGTGCCAATATATCTAAATGCTTGTATTGCCAAATCATTTTTTGCATTATTCAGCTCTTCGCTCATAACGCCATAGCCAATTTTTAGAACTTTTCTAATATTGTCTTTTTCTATCCAAAGAATATATATTCCTTGCATTTCGCTAAAAGTTGGGTGATTCACATTTAATTTGAATAAATCACACCAAACTCCACCTTTACATTTCGTCCAATTCAAATTCATTGTTTAAATATACCTTTGTCTATATATTGAAACCAAATTTATAGCTGCGGTTTCAGCTCTTAATCTGTTAGGTCCAAGATTTAATTTTTGCAAATTAATAATTTTTTCTAACATTTCAACTTCACTTTCGTGGAAGCCACCCTCTGGCCCGACTAAAATTAAAACATTTTTGCAAATTGAACTTATTTCCTTATCACCATTTTCATCGGCTAAAAGCACACAATCATAAGCAGTGAAATCAATTTTTTTCAAATCAATAACTGGTTTTATTATAGGTAAATAACTTCTTTTACTTTGCTTCATAGCAGCAGCAATTTTCAATTGGAACTTTTCTATATTCATCCCTTTGCTCTGCACATATCTTGTGGCAAGTGGAAGAAAACAATTTACTCCAAGCTCCACACATTTTTCTATCAAAAACTCATTTCTATCTTTAATTGAAAGCACTCCAAAGCCAACAGTTATATTTGTATCAATTTCGCCGAAGTTCTCGAAATAATCCTTCGGTTGGAACAAATACTTCTTGCTTTGAATTTCAATAACTCCAATTGAGGTAAGTCCAGCTCCATTTGTAGCCATACAAATGTCGTTATTAGCAATTCTTAGCACTTTCAAATGGTTAATTTCGTCTGAAGAAAATACAAATTCCTTCGATGTTTTATTCAAATCAGGTAAATAGAAGCATTCCATAGCAATATTTTTGGTTTATTTTTTTTAAATTAGATTAATTAAAAAAACGAAAAACAAATATGAACAAAAATAAAGAAACTTTATTCGATAAATTGAAAAAAGAAGAAGAACAAAAGCACTTAATAGTAGAAGCCGAAGAAAGCCGCTCGCTTAAGTTTAAAATTGTGATTCTTTTTGTTTCTATACTCATTTGTACCACATTTTTCGTGCTACAATTTAAAGATAATCATTCAGAAGGTACGGATTTTTCGCTTGAGCCTGGCTATATTTGGTCGAACAATACTCTCATAGCTGATGTTTCTTTCCCAATTTATAAAAACAACACAACTTATGAATCGGAAATAAGAAAAGCTGAAAACAAAGCTCTTCCAGTTTTCATTCAGAAAAAAGATGTGATTCCTTTAGTTGAAAATGAACTTGAAAAAATCACGAATCCTAGCAAAAGAGATGCTTCAAATAATTTAATTCCAAATAGTATCTTTGAGCTTTGCGACAAACTTACCAATTTTGAAGGGCAAGACCAAAGAAATAGAATCAAAAATGAACTTAGCTTTTTTATTAAAAACACATTGAACTCTGGACTGATAGATATTGAGAAAGAAAATGTGAAAAGTAATGAAGTTATTATTCTTTCCACTCAAAACACACTCGAATATAGAAAAACACAAAATTTGACCGATACGAAAGAGTTCTTTGAAAAAGGAAAAGCATATTTGGATACAAAACTAAGGGACAGACCAAACCAAGTTGCGAAAGAAATTCTCGCAGTTTTCAAGAATGCAAACCTTGTTTATTCTAGCGATCAAACAGATGTGCAAAAGGAAATGGAAAAATATAATGTTGCCAAAACTATGGGCATTATTAAAAAAGGCGAAGTGATTATTAAGCGTGGCGAAAGAGTATCTGAAAATGACGCTTTGAAGCTAAAATCATATTTAAGTGCAAAATATCAGCTTAGCGACAAAAGCCACATTCTCTTTACAATCATTGGTAGCTTTGGTCACGTTTGTTTGATATTCTCTTTCATTGTAATCTATTTAGTTAAAATTAGAAAGAAAATATTCAACGATAATTTCCAGTTTATCTTGATTTGCGGAATGATGGTAATAACTTCCCTGCTTTCATGGCTAACTATTGAATTTAAAACAGAATTCCCTCTTGAGTACTTGATATTTTTGCCCTCGCTTTCTATGTTGGCAGCTATTGTTTTCGATTCAAGAACTGGCTTTTATGCCACTGTAACTATGGCATTGCTAATAGCTGGGATTAGAGGAAATGATTATACCACAGCTGTGATTATGATGTTTTCAGGTACTTTAGCAGCCTACACTGTGCGTGATATACAGAACAGAACCCAAATGTTCCGCTCTATATTCTTTATTTTCATTGGCTTTCTTTTTCCATTAATTTCATTTGGATTGGAACGCAATGCCGACTGGATAATAGTTGCTCAAAAAATAACAATATCACTTGTTAATTCAATAGTTTCACCATTGATTACTTTCGGTTTGTTGGTAATAATTGATAGAACAACAAACTTTGCAACAGACTTGCGATTGCTTGAATTTGATAATTTAAACCATCCACTACTTTTAAAATTGAATGAAGTTGCACCTGGTACTTATCAACACTCTATGTCGCTTGCAATGCTTTCAGAGAGATGTGCTGCGGCAATAAATGCTAATCAAACTTTTGTGAAAGTGGCTTCTTATTTCCATGATATTGGCAAAATGGAGCGGCCCGAATATTTTGCTGAGAATCAAATTTATTTTGGAATAAATAAGCACGATATGATTTCAGCTAAGAAATCAGCAAACGTAATTATTGAACACGTTGCAAATGGAGTAACACTTGCACGTGAGTACAAATTACCAGAAAGACTTATTGAAATTATTAATAATCACCACGGCAATACTCTTGTTCGACATTTTTATGCAAAAGCTCTTGAACAAGCTTATGCAAGTGGAGAGGAAATAAGTGAAAAAGATTTCCGCTATCCTGGACCTAAGCCGAATACAAAAGAAGCTGCAATAATTATGATTTGCGATACTGCCGAAGCTATTTCTCGATTAGGCAAAAAGTCGTTGGAAGAACTTGATGAACTTGTAGATAAAATCATTCGTGAGAAATTCCAAGATGGGCAGTTCGATGAATGTAATATTTCAACTCGTGAATTGCAAATCATTCAGCAAACTTTGGTGAAAAATTTGACTGGTTTGCAGCATCAAAGAGTTGAATACAAAGAAATTCCTAAGGAAAAAACAGTAGAATCTAATGGAAATTGATTTAGCTTTTAGTCGTGAGATTAAAAATTTCAAAAGTTATCTTATTCTTGAAAAAGGACTTTCCGAAAATACCGTTAAATCCTACGAAAGCGATTTGAAAAGATTTGCTGAGTTTTTAGCTATGTCTGCTATCAAATCATTTCAAATAGCAAAAGCTGAAGATATTTCTCAATTTTTGGTATTGCTACACGAAGCTGGACTCAACAATACTTCCAAAGCTAGATATTTATCTACTCTTCGCTCATTTTATAAATACTTGCTAATTAATAAAAAAATTGAAGAAGATATTACTGAATCAGTAGATGTTCCAAAAATTGGAAGAAAGCTACCTGACACTCTAAGTTATATGGAAGTTGAAAAAATACTTGCCACACCAGATACAACTACTTTAGCTGGAATTAGAGATAAAGCAATATTGGAAGTAATGTATGCTTGTGGGCTGAGAGTATCGGAACTAACTGGACTTTCGGCAAAAGATATAATTATTGATTCCGAAATTGTGAGAGTTTTTGGCAAAGGCAGCAAAGAGAGAATCGTTCCTATTGGTAGCGTTGCTCTCGAATGGATTGCAAAATATATTTCCGAAGTTCGACCAAAGTTTATAAAAATAAATAATTTAAATGAAACTCTATTTCTCAATCAGAGAGGTGGTAAACTAACTCGAATGGCCATTTGGAAATTTATTGATAAATATACCAAGCTTGCAATGATTGAAAAGAATGTGCACCCACATACTTTCCGCCATAGTTTTGCCACTCATTTGATAGAAGGCGGTGCAGACCTACGTGCTGTGCAGGAAATGCTTGGTCATTCCGATATTTCGACCACTCAAATTTATACTCACTTGGATAGAGACTTTATTAAATCAGTCCATAAAAGCTACCACCCAAGATCGTGATATTTATTAAGTTTTAATATTCATTTAAACTTAACTCAAACTTTATTCCAACTTAATTATAATTCGCCAATTTTGCAAAGTAAAATTATTGCTTGGCAAAATATGAAAGAAATTAATCTCAAAGAACTACTTATTTCCAAACTTCCTAATTTTGAAAAAAAGTACCCAAAGTTTATACAAAACATTATTACTTTCTTGCTCAGCAAGCTTTTCCACGTAAATCAAATCAATAGTTTTATCATCAATAATGAAGATAAATTTGGTTTCGATTTTATTGATGAGCTATTCGAATATCTCGATTTTTCATATTTTCTATCCGCAAAAGACAAATTTAAAATCCCAGCAGAAGGCAAACTAATTTGCGTATCCAACCATCCACTTGGTGCATTAGATGGTTTGGCATTGGTTAGAGCTATTGGCGAAGTTCGTAGCGATGTGAAAATTGTAACAAATGATTTGCTTATGAATTTGGACAACGTAAATAACTTATTCTTACCTTTTGATTTATACTCACACTCAGCCCAAAAACGAAATCTGCAACAAATAGAAGAAGCTCTCAATAAAGAGCAAGCCGTAATCTTCTTCCCTGCTGCTGAAGTCTCACGACTTACAATCAAAGGAATAAAAGATATAAAATGGCAGCGAGGTGCTGTTCGTTTAGCTAAACGTTTTCAAGTTCCTGTTTTGCCTATCCACACTAAAGGCAAGAATTCTCTTATTTTCTATATAGCATCTTGGATAAATAAAAACTTTGCTACCTTTTTGCTTTCAAGTGAAATGTTCAAACAACGCAATCAAACTATTACATTATCAATTGGTAATGTGATTTCAGCAAATGTTTTCAAAATGAGTCCATTAAGTGAAGAATTAAATACAAAGCTACTTAAAAAACACGTATATAATCTTGAAAAAAATAAACCAGAAATATTTGAAACTGAAAAGACAATCATTCATCCTATTCAAACTAAATCACTTAAACTAGAGCTACTTCAAACTAAAAAGCTTGGTATGACAAGAGATGGGAAACTAATATATTTAGGTGAGTATCCAACTGCAAATCAAATCCTTAAAGAAATTTCTCGGTTAAGAGAAATTACTTATAGAAAAGTTGGTGAAGGAACTGGAAATAAAAGTGATATAGATAGTTATGATAAATATTACAAACACATCATACTTTGGGACGAAAATAATTTAGATGTAGTTGGATCTTATAGACTTGGTATATGCCAAGAAATAGTAGAGAATTACGGCACACAAGGACTTTATACTTCGGAATTATTTACAATAGAAAATAATTTTGTTCCACTGTTAGAGCAATCTTTGGAAGTAGGTAGAAGTTTTATTCAGCAGAAATATTGGAATAGCAATGCTCTTGATTATTTATGGCAAGGCATTGGTGCTTTGCTTTCCGAAAATCCATCAATACGTTATCTTTACGGTACAGTATCAATAAGCGATAGCTATCCAGCAGACGCTAAAATTATAATTCTCGAATACTACAAAAAATGGTACTTGAATAAGAATTCTTATGTGAAAGCTAAAAATAAGTTTGTAACCTCCGATTCAAAACGTAAAACTGCTTGTAATTTATTAACTGGAAACTCTCAAGAAGAAGACTATAAGAATGTGAAAAATGCACTTCGCAATTTCAATTTATCAATTCCAGTTCTACTAAGAAAATACACAGATATTTGCGAATATGGCGGAGTTACTTTTCTAGATTTTGGTGTTGATTATAACTTTGGTAATTCGATAGATTGCTTCATATTGGTTGACTTACAATTTATGAAAAAAGAATTTGCTGAACGTTATTTGAACCAACGCAGCTTTATGAAAGAAGATACAATTGCTTAATCAAGCTGATAATGGAATTTCTTTTGATTGAATTATTCTGGATAAATAAATCATAACTAATGGAATGGCGAATGGGTATGCAGTCCAAATAAATCTTCCATCTGTATAAGCACCAATTATTGAGTACAAATAAAGGCAAACCGACAGGAATACACCTATATACAAACTTTTTTCAAAGTTAGAGAATTGCTTGATGAATTTTAAATTCAATATATTAATAATTCCAAAATGAAAATATGTCAATACAAATGTGATATAAGTGTTTTTTCTATAAATGTTTTCATTAATTGTTTTCCAGCCAGGAGACCACAAATAGAAGCTGCCAAAATTCATTTGTTTGCGAACAAACAAAGATGAAACAATAAATACTGCAATATTAATTATCAAGGGTAGAATTGATTTTAAATTTATTTTTTTTGCAAAATATAAATAACTCAAGTGAATAATAGGGAGAATAATCAAACTTTCTTTGACTGCTCCACCCAGCAAATACAGAAGTATCATTAAATAATTATTTTCTTTGAGTATTAAATAAAGTCCGAAAGTAATAAAAAATATTAACATTGGGTCTATTCGACAAACTGTTGTATAGTATAGATTTGGGAATGATAAAGAATAAAGAAAACAGCCAAATAGTGCAAAGTTGAAAGACAAATTTAATTTGATTTGAAGCTTATATAAATATAACAATATTAAAAAAGAAAGAAATATATTAACTAAGTTTAAAGCATCAGTAGCCGAAAGGAATTTAATTTATGCAGCTATCAATGGAGCCAATGGTCTGTATGTATAAGGATTTTCCAATTCCTTGCCATCATTTTCGCCTCGAAAATAAAGGGTCAATAGTACATATCCTTTCATATCTGGGTTATAGCCAGGTGTTGAGTGTGGGCCAATTAAAGTAGCTGTATCTTTTTGGTTGTAATTAACAGATAGCACTAGTAAATTCACAATTACTAACAATATAATTGCAGTTTTCTTATTGTTATCTATCAAATTTAATATGTTGTGAAGTAGTTTCATTTCAAATTGAAAAAAGGTCGGGATTAATTCCCGACCTTTGATTATTAAATTTCTAAATTTAAGTAAGTAAGCTTCTTGAAATCACAAGTCTTTGAATTTCACTTGTCCCTTCGTAAATTTCACAAATTTTAGCATCTCTGTAGTATCGCTCAACATTGAAATCTTCTGTATAGCCATAGCCACCATGGATTTGAATAGCTTTATTAGCACAAAACATAGCAGCTTCAGATGTCGCCAATTTAGCCATAGCAGCTTCTCTGCTATAATTTAAGCCCTTATCTTTCATAGAAGCAGCTCTCCAAGTCAATAAGTAAGCAGCTTCATATTGTACCCACATATCTGCAATCATCCATTGGATAGCTTGAAAGTTAGAAATTGGTTGATCGAATTGGTATCTTTCCTTTGCATATTTAATTGAATCTTCAATTGCAGCTCTTGCTATTCCCAAACCTTGAGCAGCAATTCCAATTCTACCACCATCTAAAGTAACCATAGCTAACTTAAAGCCCTTGTTCACTTCGTATAATCTATTCTCATCTGGAATAACTACGTTTTCCAAAATAATTTCAGCAGTTGACGAAGCTCTAATACCTAATTTTTTCTCAACTTTACCAATAGAATAACCAGGGGTGCCAGCTTCCACTATAAATGCAGTAACTCCACGAGTTTTCGCACCAGGTTCAGTTGAAGCTAAAAGAACAAACACATCAGCTTCTTTTCCGTTCGTAGCGAAAATTTTAGAACCATTTAGTATCCAATTTCCATTTTCAAATTTGGCAGTTGTTTTAGTTGCTCCCGAATCCGAACCAGCACTACTTTCAGTCAAAGAAAAAGAGCCGATTTTTTCGCCACTTAAAAGACCTGGCAAATATTTTTGCTTTTGCTCTTCAGTTCCAAATCTATAAATTGGATCGCAAACAAGCGATGAGTGTGCAGAAATAATTACTCCAGTAGATGCACAGTATCTCGATACTTCTTCAACTGCAAGCATATATGAGACAAAGTCCATGCCCGCACCACCATAAGTATCGGGATATGCCACTCCCATTAAACCCATTTCGCCTGCTTCTTTGATTAATTCTACTGGATAGCGGTGGTTTCTTTCATTTTCCGATGCTTCTGGTTCAATTTTTTCTTTTGCGAATTTGCGTACCATATCACGAAGCATAATCTGATCTTCGGTTAACAAGTAGTCCATTTTTTAAGTCCGATTTATGTTTTTTACAAAATTTATTAATTTATGAATATAAAATTACTGAAATTTGAGAATATAATCATAGATTTACTTAATTTTAGTATTATCTAAATTCAAAAAACAAGAATTTAATTTGGCAAACCTACTCGAAAAAATAGCATCAAGCGATTCTGCAAAGCAAAAGTTAAGGTTGTTAATGACTTTTTCAGTCTTCTGTGTAGTCATTTTCACACTTCTTCTCATTTTCGATAAAGTGCTTATTCCTTATTGGGTGCACGATAGAGATAAAGTTAAAGTCCCAAATGTAAAAGGTATGGAATTAGAACAAGCCAAACTAGTTCTATCTCATAACAATCTCTATTACGAAGTTGTTTCAGAAGTATTCAATCCCAAATTGCCCAAAGGAACAGTAATTTCTCAAACACCCGAACCAAATAGAGATGTGAAAAGCCGAAGACCAATCTTTCTCACTTTGAGCAAAGGAAATGAGTTAGTAGTTGTGCCGAATATTATTGGAATGACTTCTCGAAAAGCTAAAACCCAACTGCTCAAAGAAGGATTCGATGTGAAAGATAACATTTACTTTTTCAATGAATCTACAGAAAAAGATATTGTAATTGGTTTGTCAAAAGTATCTGGCTCTAAAGCAAGTTATGGCGATACAATCACTGTTTTCGTTAGTAAAGGAAAACAAGTTCAAGAGTATATTCCATCAGTAATTGGTAGCACTCTGCCAGAGGCAGAAGCATTGCTGAAAAGCAAAGGACTTATTCTTGGCAAAATTTCACATAAGTTAGATGAAACTTTTGTCAATGGCACTGTAATGCTTCAATCTCCCGATGCTGGCTTGCCTGCTTCAGAAGGTATGGCAATTGATTTAATAATTAGTACAACAAAAAAATAAAATGAAAAAAGAAGAAATAGATTTAAAATATCGTTGGGATTTGACAGCGATTTATAAAACTGACGATGAATGGAATCTTGATTTTGATTACATTTCATCTAAATTAGACAATTACAAATCATTTGAGAACAAACTCAATACAGCACAATCTGTATTAGATTTAGCTAAATTTAGCGATGAACTTGAAATGAAGCTAGAAAAAATGGGATTGTATGCTTTCCTTTCCAAAGATTTAGATTTGGATAATAAGCATTACCAAACAATGTATGGCAAGTTGCAAGGGCTTTATACGAAATTTAGCGAAGCAACGAGCTTTATAACTACAGAGCTGTTGCAAAATGAATATTCCTTAGTTGAGCAATGGATAGCCAGTAATTCAGAACTTGCAATCTACAAACATCATTTTGAGAATCTTTTTCGAACAAAGGAACATATCCTTTCCAAAGCTGAAGAAAGAATATTAGCACTTTCTTCTTTAATCACTCCTGTTGCACAATCAACTTTCAGCTTGCTAAAAAATGCTGATTTGGAATTCCCAACTGTAAAAGATCCCGATGGAAATGATTTCCCTATTAGTGATGGTAAATATTCAGCAGCTCTTTTCAATCAAAATAGAGAATTTAGAAAAGATGTTTATTTGAATTACTATAAACCTTACAAAAAGTTTGCAAATACTCTTTCATCGCTACTCAATGGTAATGTGAAAGCCTATTCATTTACTGCTAAAGCACGTGGATATAAATCTACTCTTGAGGCATCACTTAAGCCAAAGAATATTCCATTGGAAGTATATCACAACTTGATTGAAACTACCAATAACAACTTAAAACCACTTCACCGATGGGCTGAGCTTAGAAAGAAAATACTTAAGCTAGATGAGCTTCACCCTTATGACACTTATGTATCATTGTTTCCAGAAATCAACAAGAAATATTCTTATGATGAAGGTGTTGAATTAGTTTTGAAAGCTTGCCAGCCATTAGGAGAGCAGTATATACTAGACCTGAAAGTTGCGTTTGAAAATCGTAGAATTGATGTATATGAGTCGAAAGGCAAACGAAGTGGTGCTTATTCATCGGGCACAACTTATGGACAAAAACCTTTTGTGCTTATGAATTGGAATGAAGAGCTAAATGATGTTTTCACTTTGGCACACGAAATGGGACACAATATGCACTCACTTTATACTGGTCAGTCACAACCTTACATCTATGCTGGTTATACTATTTTCTTAGCAGAAGTGGCTTCCACTCTTAATGAAGCATTATTGCTGGATTATTTAATTAAGAATTCTACAAGTAAAATTGAAAAATTATCATTGCTTGAAATTTATGCAAATAAATTCGTAACTACATTCTATCGCCAAATTGGATTTGCGGAATTTGAATATAAAGCACACCAAATAATTGAAGCTGGACAGTCATTAAACTCCGCTGAACTTTGCAAAATGTATGCTGAAATTTATTCCAAATATTGGGGTTCAGCAATGGTAGTTGATGAAGAAGAGTCTTACACTTGGTCTCGAGTGCCGCACTTTTATACTTGCTTTTATGTCTATCAATATGCCACTGGACTTGCTGCTTCCGAAAAATTATCAAAGAACATTATCCAAAATGGACAAGTTGGAGTGGATAAATTATTCTATTTCTTGAACGCAGGGAAGTCAGACTATTCAATAAATATATTGAGAAATGCAGGAGCGGATATGATGAATCCTGAAACAATTCTGGCTTGCATCCATAAATTCGATTCCTTAATTACTGAAATTGAAAATTCATTCGTAGAATAATTTGCAAACTAAAACAGCAAATAGAGACAAAAACTACTTTGTGGAAGGTATTGCCAAATCTAACATTGCAATACTTTCCCAAGCTATTACTCTTTGCGAAAGTGATTTGCCCAAGCATCAAGAATTGGCTGATGATATTATTGATTCACTTCCAATCAGGTCCGTTAATAGCATACGTATTGGAATTACAGGAACTCCTGGTGTAGGTAAAAGTACTTTTATCGAATCCTTTGGACTACATCTCTGCTCAATTGGTAAAAAGGTAGCTGTGCTTGCTGTTGACCCAAGTAGCGAAGTATCAGGTGGCTCTATTCTTGGCGATAAAACCAGAATGGAACAACTTGTACGAGAGCCGAATGCTTTTATTCGCCCTACTCCATCGGCAGGAAATTTGGGTGGTGTTGCCAAAAAGACAAAAGATACAATTACACTTTGCGAAGCAGCTGACTTCGATGTTATACTTATTGAAACTGTTGGAGTTGGTCAAAGCGAAACAGAAGTGCAGAATATGACTGATTATTTCGTACTTATGGTTCTACCTGGAGGTGGCGATGAACTGCAAGGCATAAAAAAAGGGATTGTGGAAATTAGCGATTTGATTTTAATCAATAAAGCTGATGGTGAACATTATAACTCTGCTTTGATGACTCAAAAAGAATATAAAACGGCTAATCATTATTCAAAAAAACAAATTGAAATTCTATTAATCTCAGCACTTGAATCCAAAGGAATTGAAAACGTTTGGCAAATTATAGAGCATAAAACTAATGAGAATAAAAATAACGGATTCTTCAATTCCAAAAGACAAAACCAACTTCAAATAAGCACAGAACAAATAATTTTAGATAGTTTAATCCAGAAATTACAAGAAAGTGAAAAGTACAAGTCAATTTTAAAATCTGTTGCATTAGAGATAAAGTCAAAAGGAAAGTTATCTCGAAAAGAACTTAAAGAAAGAATTTTAGGGATAATTTAATTCTTATTTGCATTAAGTAAGAATTCATTGATTAACTTGCGGTATGCTGAATTTGAAGCTATGCCTATCATTTTCATATTCCCTTCAAGCGGAATGAAAAGCAAAGATGGGTTGTCTGTAATTCCAAAGAAATTTATAATTTCTTTTTCATCATCAGAATTAATTTTATAGAAATTTACTGAACTTTCGTATTCGGCTTCAAGCATTTCTAAAAGTGGCTTAATCATTACACAATTTCCACAACCATTGGAATAAAAATAAAGTACAACTGGCTTATTACTTAGTAATTTCCATTGTGTTTCATTTTCAAAATCAAACACCAATAATTTGAATTGCTCTAAATTCAAATCAGTCATAATCTTAATTTTTTTGAATTTCTAAATTGCGCTTTAATTCATCTACTTCTTCGGCTGCCAAAAAATTCTGTTCTAAATTAACTTCTTCTTCGGCTTCATCTAAATTTGGAACTGAATCCAAACCAATTTCTGAATTGATTATATCGAATTCATCTTCCTCGCCAAGCATTCCTTCCATTTCTGGTCTGATAATCAAATCTGGAATTTCCTCTAACTCTTTAAGTTGAGGCAAATCTTGAAGTTGGTTTAAGCCAAATAATCTCAAAAAATCATCTGTAGTGCCATAAACAAGCGGTTTACCCAATGCTTCGCTACGACCCACGATTTTAATCAAATTCTTATCAAGCAATGAATTAATAATTTCATTGGAATTCACACCACGAATATGTTCAATCTGCGGTTTAGAAACAGGCTGTTTATACGCCACAATTGCCAAAGTTTCCAATTTAGCTTGGGAAAGTCTTTTCTTAGTTTTTGATTTCACCAAATTTGCTACAAGTTCGCCATATTCAGGCATTACGGCATACTGATAGCCCTTTGCAAAATTTACTATTTGATAGGGACGGCCAGTGGCAGATAGGTCTTGATTGATTCTCTCAATATAAGAAAGAATGTCGTTTTTATTGAAGGCATAATTTTCAAAAACGTACAAATCCGTTTCCATTTGCATAAATGCGAAATGCTCACTTTTTTCCAATTGTTCTTTGGCAATTATGAAATCGTAAAGTTCATTCAATGTGATTGTAGTATCCGAAGCAAATATAATTGCTTCAAGCGATGCTTGTCTGTCCGAATCGGTCAACTTGAAAAAATAGGGTGTAAACTTTTCCATAACTTAAGCCGCCTCAGTCTCGACTGGGCTGAAATCTTCGTCAGTAATCATTATGTCTTCAAAATTATCAATTTGATAAAAATAAATTAGGTTGTTTCTAACCAAATCTAGCATAGCCAAAAAGGTCAAAGCTACCACAACTTTCGGTTGATTTTCAACCAAAGTGAGGAATGAAATTTTCTTATAAGCACGAACAGACTGAATTATATTGTCAGCTTGTTGTTCAATAGTGATAGTAGCTAATTCTATTCTATGTTCAACACTTCGCTCTTTGTTGCGTTCAATGATTTTTTTAAATGCTTTAGCCAAGTCAAACAAAGTTGCATTTTTGTAGTTGTCATCTGTAGAAAACTGAGCTATATCGGCATCATAAGCTTCTCTATAGTAGATATGCTTAGTATATTCTAAAGCAGAATCCAGCTCAATTGACGCTTCTTTATACTGTTTGTATTCTAGTAGCTTTTGAACAAGTTCAGTTCTTGGATCTTCAAATTCAGTTTCTTCATCAATTCCAGCATGTTTAGGCAATAGCATTTGTGCTTTAATTTGCATCAAATGTGAAGCCATAAGAATGAAATCCCCTGCCAACTCCAAATCAAGTAACTTTATATACCTGATATAGCTGAGGAATTCTTCCGTAATTTTAGCAATCGGAATGTCATAAATATCTATCTCATCTCGCTTGATGAAATAAAGCAATAAATCGAATGGACCTTCGAAATTGGGCAAATGTATTTTATAGTTTACGCTCATAGGAAAGCAACTTAGTGAAAACTGTATTTCGCTGAAAACGAATTTTTCAACACAAAACTATCCACGATAAGTAACCGACTATATTTCAAATAAGTATAAGTTTTACACATTCTATAGCATTTACAAAATCAATACAATGAAAAATTGTTGGAACACGATTACAGAATTAAAAGATTAGCAAGATAGTTATGAGTTATGAATGAAAGAATATTATTGCCACCTTTAGGGGGCTGTCAGCTTGCTGACTGGGGGGGTTATGACTGGTACAAATATTATTGCCACCTTCAGGGGGCTGTCAGATTGCTGACTGGGGGGGTTATGACTGGTACAAATATTATTGCCACCTTTAGGGGGCTGTCAGCTTGCTGACTGGGGGGGTTATGACTGGTACAAATATTATTGCCACCTTCAGGGGGCTGTCAGCTTGCTGACTGGGGGTGTTATGACTGGTACAAATATTATTGCCACCTTCAGGGGGCTGTCAGCTTGCTGACTGGGGGTGTTATGACTGCCAAGTATTAAAGAAATCTCTGAACAGGATTACATAATTAAAAGTTGAAAATGTTGTCTAAACAAAAGTACAATTGCCCAAGTCGGGAAATCCAGCAAACCACGAGTGCTTGTCGCCTCATTTTCTGGTAGTTTCATATCGCCTATAGCTACTCGCACATTCCCTAAATGATCTTTTAGTTCATATTCTTATCTTATCTAAAATACGGAAATAATTCTTAATTAATTGGCACAAAATAAGTTTTTAATTTTTCTTTACTTATAGCACGTAAAGTTTTATCATTTTCATATTTTGAATTAATATTAAAATTTATACTCATTCGGTCACTTTCTCTATTATCATAATTTGTATTATGTATGAAAGAGTTGCTTAGTGTGAATA
>Ga0163149_10000215_pt1 | contig 75069 bp, 56 predicted proteins | sample OliLakLV19MP5G1_FD_148604 | JGI IMG/M metagenome (GOLD analysis project Ga0163149, IMG submission 148604) | Freshwater microbial mat bacterial communities from Lake Vanda, McMurdo Dry Valleys, Antarctica - Oligotrophic Lake LV.19.MP5.G1 | ecosystem: Environmental > Aquatic > Freshwater > Lake >...
ATGACCATGATCTGTATAAGCACAAACGCACACATCGGTTATTACAAATAAGTCATCACCAAAATTCTTTTTAAGTTCTTTAACAGCTTTTACAACTACCGAATTATTGCTGAAGGACGAACTTGCATCTTTTGTTTTGTCTTCCCCTACTCCAAAAAGTAAAATTTTATTTATTCCGAGTCGCAAGCCCTTGTCAACATCTTTCAATAATTCATCTACGGAAAAATGATTGATGCCTGGCATAGCATCAATTCCGTGCTTCTGCTTTTTACCCGGCACCACAAAATAGGGATAGATAAACATATCCTTGCTCAATCTAGTTTCTGCAACAAGCTCGCGGATGATTGGATTTTTTCTGAGTCGTCTGGGTCTTTGTATCATATAAAATAATTAATGCAAATATATATTTCAAATCTCAGCCACTGATTTCACTAATTAACTAACACAACGTTGCGCTCTATTGCTACAACCCAAACACTGCCTGTACTAATCCTAAATCATCGAATGAAGCAGGTTGCATTATGGATTTTACTTTATATTTTTTAAGTGCGCTAGCCGTAGCGTTTCCCATTGCTATTACTTTTTGCTTCGCAGTAACTTTATTTTTTTCAAAAAACGATTCTACATTACTCGGACTGGTAAAAACTAAAAGTTGGCAATTAGCAATTGGCAGTTGGCTATTGTTTTTCCTAATCGTTTCGTAAACTACCAAATCCACCACTTGTCTTTTTTTCAAATGTTTCTGGAGCGTTCTGAGGCTTTCTTTCGCTCGCGGGAACAACACCCTTTCATTTCCAACCAAAACAGCAAATTTTTTTGCTGTGCTTTTTGTATCATTAGAGTCCCCGATAAAATCTATTCTCCATCCGCGCTTCCGCGCTTCCTCGGCTGTAGATTTTCCAATCACACCGACACGCCAGGCTCTCCTCCCTTTGGGAGGGGTCGGGGGTGGGCCGAATTTTACTGCATTTTTGCTAGCGAAAAAAATCCAGTCTGTTTTCTCAAACTTACTAAAAGCAACTTGTTTGGTTTCTATTAGCGCATTTAAAAAAACCTTGTAGTTGCTTGCTTCAAGACATCGTTTAAAAAAATCGTTGGGCTTTTCGTTGCGGGAAATAAAAATACAATGCCTCTCGCTAGGCTTTATTACACGTTTTATTTGCTGAACAATCTTTTCCGAAAAACCAACAGTTTTTTTAGTTTCAAAATAAAAATACTTTGGAAAAGAATTCCATTGCTCTGCTTTTGCAATGCGAACAGAATAAACACTTTCGCCTTTAAAATTTTCAACATTTTGACAATACACCCCCAGCGGAAGCTGGCAACCACCATCAAATAAGTTCAATATTTTTCTTTCAATATAAATTATTTCTTGAGCATCTTTACTGTTTAACTTCTGAAGTACTTTAAGAAGCCATTCGTCCTTCTCTCTCTCCCTTTTGGGGAGAGCTGGAGAGGGGTTCCTTATTTGCAATGCCAAAACTCCTTGTGCCGGTGCGGGGATAAATTCGTTTGGGTCTAATATTTCGGAATGAAATTCACTCAAATTGATTTTTAAACGAGTTACTCCTGCATTGGCAAGTAATATGGCGTCATAATTTGTATCCCTTAGTTTTTTTATTCTTGTAGGCACATTCCCACGCAAATCCTGCAATTTAACATCCGGTCGCCAAGCCAACATTTGTGATTTTCTGCGAGCCGAAGAAGTGCCAACCAATGCTCCTTTCTTCAATGAGAATAATTCATTTTTATCTACTGCATTTTTATTGATTAGCAAAAGTTCGCTTGGGTCTTCTCTTTCCGAAACTGCTGCAATAATTAATCCCGGCACAGGATCTGTTGGCAAATCTTTGTGGGAGTGTACCGCTAAGTCAATTTCCTTTTTCAATAACGCATCTTCAATCTCTTTGGTAAAGAAACCTTTGCCCTCTAATTTGTCCCAACTTAAATTTTGAGCAATATCACCCTGAGTTTTAATAATTTTTATTTCTGCTCGAATATTTATTTTTTTTAGTTCTCGTAAAACAAAATTTGCCTGCCAAAGGGCTAGGTCGCTACCTCTACTTCCGATTGTAATTTTACCACCCTTCTCCCCGCTCTCCCCTAAAGGGAGAGTGCCGGAGGCGGAGGACGAAAACTTTACTGATTTTTTTTTCTTTGAATCCATTGGAATAATCTCTCCCCCTTCGGGACTGCCGGAGGCAGGGAGCGAAGCTCGGGAGGGGGTGTTACTTCTCCATCATAATCTCCCTTGCCATTTTCATGGGCACGCTTATGTATTTTTTTTCTAGATAGTTAATTATTTTGTCTAGCGTTTCTTTTGAGCCTGCGTCTAGTTTTTCTATGTCGCGAGCAAAAACTTCATTCACGGCAATTTCTCGAATCTCTCTTACTTTTTTTGGAACGGCACTCATTGCAAGCTCCACTTTTCTTTCTTTTAGTTCTTTTCTGAATTCTACTATGTTTAAATCAATAATTTTTTCACAGGCCGATAGTTCTTTTTCTCTTTCAGAAAGATTCTTTTTTGCGATCTCTTGTAAATTATTTACTGCAATAAGATTTACATCGTAGTTCTTCAATATTTCATCATCTAAATCATTGGGCACTGCTAAGTCAATTACTATTTTTTTAGAAGTATCGTTTCCTACTAGGGATGAATAAATAGTTTTTGTAATAACGGGCTCTGAAGAGCCGGTACATGTAACTATGACGTCAAATCCATTTTTGTAGTTTATCAATTCAGGAAGAGAATGCGCTGCACCTTTTAAATCAACTGCAAGTTTTTCTGCATTAGAAAGCGTTCTATTAAAGACAGCAAAATTTTTAAAACCGTGCTTCTTTAAATATTTTGCCATGGTTGAGTTTGTTACGCCAGAACCAACAATTAATATTTTAGCATCAATTGGAACATTTAGCTCTTTAAGTTTTCTGTATGCTAAGGAAACGACCGAAACAGGATTTTTTGAAATATTAGTATGCGTGTACACCTGCTTAGCGCATTCAATTGTTTTTTGAATTACTAAGCGAAGCAAATCACCTGTAAGAGTTAGCTTCTTGCATAAGTCGTAAGAGTTTCGAACTTGAGTGATGATTTCACGCTCCCCAACAACCAATGAATCAAGAGATGATGCAACACAAAACAAGTGCTTCAATGCCTCATCGCCTTCAAAAGTTTTTGCTGTTGCAGATGTTTTTTCAAGATCTTCGGTTTTTAGTTCTGGGTAAACCGATTGAATAAATTTATTTAAAAACTCTTTGTCTAACGTACGGTTGGTGTTCAGTAGAAACTCTACACGATTGCAGGTAGACAAAAACATTAACTCATCAATATCATTATTTTTTTTCAATGTAGATAAACGGTCATTCCATTCTTTTTCATCAATATGGAATTTCCCAATATCGCTGATATCGAAATGTTTATGCGTAACGGCTATGCTTTTGAAATTGTTCACTATCAAGTATTTCGGTCTATGCAAATTTCATTAATGAAGAGTGCTAAACTGTCATGGAATTGTCAAAAGGGATATGATAAAGATCAGGTTGTATCTCACAAAGAGATTATACAATCAGCTTAGTTTAATAAAAGAATTGAGGCCTGAGACATAACGCTCCATCAGGTAATTTTTTGGGCCCTCATTCTGCTTTTGAAAACAGATTCCGGAACATTCTTAGCAGTTTCGCGCTGGTATTTCAAGCGCTCTTCTTTAGGTAGATGATAAATACGCTGACATTCATCCGAGCAACAAGCCTCGTATTTTTCTTTACAAGATTGGCATTGAATAAAAAGAAGGTGGCAAGCATCGTTAGCGCAATTTAAATGATGATCTGAAGAGTTGCCACATTGATAACAATTTGCAATTACATCGTCCGTAATACGCTCTCCCATTCGTTCGTCAAAGACAAAGTTTTTTCCCTTAAACTTTGATTTAAGTCCTTTCGCTTTTATCTGGCGCGCATACTCAATTATACCTCCATGCAATTGGTTTACATCTTTAAAACCATGATGCTTTAAAAATGCGCTAGCTTTTTCGCATCGGATTCCACCTGTGCAATACAATAATATCTTTTCTTCTTCCTTGCCTTTCAATATATCTTTTACCATAGGTAATTCCTGTCGAAAACTATGAGCCTGGGGGCAAATGGCCTTTTCAAAATGCCCTACTTCACTTTCATAAAAGTTACGCATGTCAACTACAATAGTATCTTCTTTTTTCATGGCCTCATTCCACTCTTCAGCAGTTAAATGAGTGCCAACATTGGTTACATCAAAAGTGTTCTCTGGTAGCCCATCCGCTACAATTTTATTTCTAGTTCTAACAATTAGTTTGTAAAAAGATTTGCCATTATCTTCTACTGCAATTTTAAATGGGACTTCTTTAAAATGTTTATCCTGATATAAAGCTGCCTTAAACTCTTCAAAATTATGTTCAGGCACACTCATTTGTGCGTTAATCCCTTCATGCGCCAAGTATATTCTGCCAAAAATATTTAACGATGTCCAACTTTTAAATAGTTCGTCCCTCAATACCAGAGGATCCTCAATAATTACATACCTATAGAAAGAAAGTGTGACTCGATTAAAAGTCTCCTCATGCAAACGCTTAATCATTTCTTTCCTGCTTGGGAACTTTTGTGGCTTTATCATATTACATCTGAGTGCATTAGAACAAACAAGCAATTGATTATTAATGTCTAAATAACACTCCAAAATTAGGATTTTTATACTTTAGCAGCTTAATTGTATGCAAGCAAAAGAAAAGATACTTGTTATTGGCTCGTCCGGGCAAATTGGAACTGAACTCACTGAGAAATTAGGTGAAATATATGGTACGGAAAACGTAATTGCATCGGATTTAAAAAAATCATCCACCTTTTTAGGAGTCTTTGAAGAGCTGGATGTATTAGATGAGAAAAGACTTTCCGAAATCATTGCCAAGCATAACATTACACAAGTTTATTTACTAGCAGCACTTTTATCAGCTACCGCTGAAAAAAATCCGCATTTTGCCTGGAAGCTAAACATGAATAGCTTATTCAGCGTCTTAGAACTTGCCAAAGAAAAAAAAATTAAAAAAGTTTATTGGCCTAGTTCTATTGCTGTATTTGGCCCCACTACTCCTAGCGAAAATGTGCCGCAATTTACAGTTATGGAACCTTCGACAGTATATGGTATTAGCAAATTGGCTGGAGAAAGATGGTGCGAATATTACCATTTGAAATATAATGTAGATGTACGCAGCTTAAGATATCCCGGATTAATAAGTTATAAATCCCTTCCTGGAGGTGGCACCACTGATTATGCAGTTGATATTTTTTACCAAGCTTTAGAAAAGGGTAGCTACGAATGTTTCCTTTCTGAAAACACATCGCTGCCTATGATGTATATGCCCGATGCTATTAACGCTACTTTGGGGCTGATGGAATCTGATATCAATAAAATAAAGATTCGCTCTTCCTATAATGTTGGCGCAGTCAGCTTTACTCCTAAAGAAATAGCACAGGAAATTAAAAAGCATATACCAGATTTTAGAATTAGCTATAAGCCAGATTTTAGACAAGCCATTGCAGACTCTTGGCCAAACAATATTAATGACTCTGAAGCTAAAAAAGATTGGGGTTGGAATGCTAAATATACCTTGCCTGAACTTGTTAGCGATATGCTAAAAAACCTACGAAAACAATAAAACAGAAGTTTTATTTTATAAAAACCATAAAATCTGACGAAGAAACTAAGCCACACATCGTTAAAAACCTATCACTCGTCTAAAAGTCAATTTATTAAGCGTATGAACTCTGTATTTCCCCTACATTTACTTTATAACTCAAAAAGAAACTTTATGAAGAAACTCTTACTCTTCATCCTTATTTGTCAAACTGCTGTAGCGCAATCTACCAATAGCGATACATTGAATCAGGTTGACGCATCCTCTGGCTTAAAGCAAGGATATTGGATAGTGCTAAATAGCGTAAAAAAACTACCTAACTATCCCATGGAAGCTAAAGTTGAGGAGGGCAAATTTGCGGATAGTAAAAAGATGGGAATTTGGAAAATGTTTTTCCCAAATGGAACCATTAAAAGTGAAATTACTTACACAAATAATCGCCCTAGTGGATATGCCAAGATGTACTACGAAAATGGAAACCTTCAAGAAGAAGGAAATTGGGAGAATAACCGCTGGGTAGGAGATTACAAGTCATATTATGAAAATGGACAAACATTTTATGATTTTAAATACACTGCAACTGGGAAACGCGAAGGTGAACAAAAATATTTTTACGAGAATGGTCAAATAATGATGAAGGGCGAAATGTATAACGGAAAAGAAGCTGGAGTTTGGGAAGAACGATACGAAAATGGAGATTTACGCGCCAAAAAAGCTTTTAACGATGGTGCTTTAGACGCAGCTAACACAGAGGTGTATGCTCCCAAAAAACCACTTCCTGAGAAAAAAGAAGTTGCTTCAAAAGAACCTCCTAAAATTGTAGATGCTTCAAAAGAAAAAGCCAATGCAGCACATAAGCCATTTGATGGAAATGGATATGCTAAATTGTTTGTTGCAGGAGCTAGGGTTTCTAAAGATGGTGAGTTTAAAAACTTCCGATTGATTGACGGAAAAGATTACGTTTATAATTCAGATGGTATTTTAGAACGCATTGCTGTGTACAAAGCGGGCAAATACGTTGGAGATGCTCCTATAGAAGATAAAGACAGATAATATTAAACATAGATATTCTATTTAGTCCTGATAAGAAATTATCGGGACTACTTTTTTTATCTACTTTTATACTCTAAACTTCAGGCAAGGAGTTTTTTGTTTTTATGAGCACTCAAAAAATAAATATTTATAACACACTGTCTAGGAAGAAGGAAGCATTTGTCCCGCTACACTCCCCGCTTGTAGGCATGTATGTGTGCGGACCAACCGTTTACGATGATGTGCATCTAGGAAACTGCAGAACATTTATTTCCTTTGATTTAATTTACAGGTATCTGTTATTTGTAGGATATAAAGTCCGTTACGTACGTAATATTACAGATGCAGGACATTTGGAAGGAGACAGGGACGAGGGTGGAGATAAGTTTGTTAAGAAAGCAAAATTAGAACAGGTAGAACCAATGGAAATTGTACAGAAGTATACTGTAGGCTTTCGTCAAGTAATGTCACAATTTAATACGCTGCCCCCAAGCATTGAGCCAACTGCAACCGGTCATATTTCGGAGCAAATAGAAATGACCAAACAAATTATGGATGCCGGCTTAGCGTACGAATCTAACGGTACCGTATATTTTGATGTAGAAAAATATTCATCCGAAAAAAATTATGGCATTTTATCCAATCGAAAACTGGAAGAGTTACTTGAAGGAACTCGTGAACTTGGAGGCCAGGATGAAAAAAAGGGGCGTTTAGATTTTGCTCTTTGGATAAAAGCAAAACCGGAGCATATCATGCGCTGGCCTTCTCCTTGGGGATGGGGATTTCCTGGTTGGCACTTAGAATGTTCGGCCATGAGCACCAAATACCTAGGCGCTACATTTGATATTCACGGTGGAGGAATGGATTTAATTGCCACTCATCATACCAATGAAATAGCTCAATCACAAGCATGCAATAAATGTGAGCCTGTTAAATATTGGATGCATACGAACATGCTTACTGTAAATGGAGTGCGCATGTCAAAAAGTGCCGGAAACGGATTTTTACCACATGAACTATTTTCAGGAAGTCATAAGTTACTGGACAAAGGATACGCTCCAATGGGGGTAAAATTTTTTATGCTTCAAACACATTATAGAAGCACCTTGGATTTTTCGAATGAATCATTGCAAGCATCCGAAAAAGGGTATGATCGTTTGATGAGCGCTGTAAAAAAGTTAGACAAATTAATTTCTTCTGAAAAATCTTCTTTTGATGTAAATGCACTTCAGGATAGATGCTTTGCGGCAATGAATGATGATTTTAACAGCCCAGTACTTTTATCGCATTTGTTTGATGGAGTAAAAACTATTAATTCCATCTATGACAAAAAAGAAACAATTAATAAATCAGATCTTGAAATACTAAAAAAACTATTTCACGGATTTATAGTAGATGTGCTTGGATTAAATGAAGAAAACGCATCTGCTGATAATGGCGAGTTGGTTGACAACTTAATGGGTTTAATTTTAGATATCAGAAAAGAAGCAAAAGAAAAAAAAGATTTCCCTACTTCTGATAAAATTCGAGATGGCTTAGCAAAAACAAAAATCTCTGTTAAAGACACTAAAGATGGTGTTCTTTGGGAAAAAGAAAAATAAGTTTTTTATACAATGATTCGATTACTGTCCGTATTACTTTCTCTTACATTATTATTCTCCTGTGGTAATGAAGAAAGCAATCCGCCAACTTACAAAAATCAAACTGCAGTAAAAGAGTCTGTAAGAGACATAAATTTTACCCTTGTAAATTCTTACGAGCATGATATAAATTCTTTTACCGAAGGCTTAGTATTTCACAACGGGCAATTATTTGAAAGTACTGGCGCAACTGGGGACCTGCCACAAACCAAATCATTATTTGGAATTGTGGATTTAAAAACAGGAAAAATAGATGTTAAAGTTGAAATAGATAAGGATAAATATTTTGGGGAAGGAATTATTTTTTTGAATGGGAAGGTTTATCAACTAACATATAAAAATCAAATTGGCTTTGTGTACGATGCCACTACGTTTAAAAAAATAAAAAGCTTTTCCTACTCAAATAAAGAGGGTTGGGGATTAACAACAGATGGTAAATACATTATTATGAGCGATGGCACTAACAACTTAACCTACTTGGACCCAAATACACTTCAGCCAGTTAAAACAAAAGCAGTTTCTGAAAATGGGTATGCAAAGGATTTTTTAAATGAGCTTGAATTTATTAACGGCTATATCTATGCGAATATATGGGGGAATAATACCATTGTAAAAATTGACACAAGTAACGGAAAAATAGTTGCTAAATTAAATCTCAACTCTTTAGCAGATAGTGCTAGAAAATTACACCCGCGCAGTTTTGAAATGAATGGAATAGCTTTTGATTCCATCACAGATAAAATATATGTTACAGGGAAAATGTGGCCTAAGATTTACGAAATACAGTTTGAGCACTAATAATTTTCTGTTCGATACTCCTTCAAAAACATTATTTAGCTAACTCCTTCAACGTCTCGGCTGCTTGTTTTTGAAACTTGCTATCAGGATTTTTTTCAAGTTCACTAAGATTTTTTCTAGCACTTTTAACATCCTTCATTTTTATATACGCCAGTGCTAAATACCACTTTGTAGCATCGTAAAATTCACCATCCTTAACGGCAAACACTTTATTAAGATTTTTGACTGCTCTTTCCGTCTCCCCTCCTCCCAGATAATGTACTCCAGTATAAAAAAGTGCGTGATAGTTATTAGGGTCATTTTTTAAAACTCTTTCAAATTCAACAATAGCATCTTCATGGGGCGCTTGCACGGAACTTGTGGTTGACTGTGCTCCTTCACTAGCTTTCATTTTATTGGACGCTGTACTATCCTGCTTCATAACATTTCCTACTGATAATGTATTTGCTGGTGTAGCTGGTTCAGCCTGTGCTGGCTGATTATCACTTCTATTCCCTTTTGCTCTTTTCTTTTCTGATTTAGACTTGGTTTCCAAAGCCATAAGATGAGTTTGGTTTTCATTTTTCGAAATCTCAACATTGGAATAATTATCTCTGTCCTTGTTGTCATCGTTACGAGCGTCTGAAGTTACACCTGCTGCAGATTTAGTTGGACTCATGGACTTGGATACTGCAGTTTGTTTCACAGCAACTTCTTCGAGCGCTTCGTCACTTGCAAAAGCATCCACTTCGGACCGAGTTGAAGGTGTAGGTGCCACAGCAACTTCTTTTGCCGCTGCTGAGTTCTTGCTCTCAGCTTTTTTTAAGAATGACTCCGAAGGCTTGTTTTCAGCAACTTCTAAATCACTGCTTTCTACAGGAGCATCTTCTTGTTCTTGTACGTTATATTTTTGAGTGCTTGCAGATTCAACATTAGCGCTATGCGAAATTTGCTCTGGTTCTGAGAGATTTGTCTCTCCTTTGCGTTCTTCTTGAATAGGTTCAAATTTATCTGCAAATATTTTTTCGGCAGTTGCGGAGTCAATCTCGTCCATGGAAACGCTGTTTCTGAAAAATAATACGAGTCCAAAAATAATAACGATTGATGCCGCTATTGCAAGTTGGGTTCTGTATTGTTGCAGGAAAATAATTTTAGCTTCTTTCTTTCCTGTTTTTTGAAGTATCTGTTTATTTAAATCAGCCGTTATTTTAGAAATTTTGTTTTTGTCAGCAATTAACCTCAAGCCTTCTTCTGCATCGGAACACATCGCGCAATCAAGCAAATGTTTTTCTACAGCATGCTTTTCGGAAGGAGAAAGTTTTTCGGAAATGTAGCCTAACAACATTTCTTCTGATATGCATTCCGAATGTTCAAATATATTATTTGTGTTCTTCATTTTTGCGCAATACTTAACTGCGAACAGATTTAGCAGTCATTAATATTTTCAAGTTTCGTTTACCATTTTGTATATAACTCTTTACTTCATTCATACTAAATCCTGTTTGCTTGGCCACGTCTTCGTATGATTTTTCTTGCAAATAAAAGAGTTCTATACATATCTTTTGTTCTTTCTTTAATTCTAGAATAGCTGCTTCCATGGAGGTAAGCTGCCGCTCTTTATCTTCACCAATAGGATGCAAATCGGACGACAATTCCATAGTTCCTCCAACTCCGTTACTCAAATAAGTAGATTCCTCCTCCATCCCATCGCTGGATAACTCTCTGGGCAACTCAACATGTTGTTTTTTAGTTCGAAAATACATTAAACAGTGGTTTTTTGAAACCATGTAAAGCCAGCCTTTGAAGTTTTCTACTTTATGTCTGTGCAGATCGGTAAGTAATTTCTCAAAAACTTGCATAACACCATCTTTGGCTTCATCCTCATCTTTTAAATATTTCATGCACACACCAAATACCAAATGAGTATAGCGCTGATAAAGCTCACCCACCAAGGCATTGTCGCGAGTTTCCTTAAACTTTAGTACAAGCTCTGAATCGGAATAGGATTTTATGTCGGTGTTGCTAGCCAATCAATTTGTAATAAGTAGTAAAGCTAAAAAAAATAACTCTTTTGTTTATGGAAAGAACAAAAACCATGCATCCTTCTAATAAACAAACCGAAATAAACTAAAAATCTATAACAATGAAAAAAGTAACCACAAACAGAAAAATAGGAAAAGGGGCCATAGCTCTTTTTGCTTCCGCCTCTTTTATTGGTTTAATGAGCTGGATGGCTCCAAGCAATTTAATACCGACCATTGAAAATGAATTTATAAGAACATTAAAAAAGAAAACCACTGAAGTGTCGGAACGATTTCCTGAAGACCGAGTTTATGTACAATTTGACAAATCGTTTTATAATCCTGGAGAAACCATTTGGTTCTCGGCCTATGTGAGAAACGGAAGCAACTTAAAGCCAAGCGACCAAAGCGACATGCTGAATGTTGAATTTATTAATCCGCGCGGAAATGTTGAAAAAACAATTCGACTTATTTCTAAAAACGGGAAAGCTTCGGGAGATTTCTTATTAGATAAAGAAGTTGCTGGTGGTTTATACAAAGTGAAGGCGTATACAAATTGGCAAAAAAACGATTCCTCTTTTTTTGAAAAAACTATTACGGTTCAGGATGTAGTGTTGCCGGCATTAAAGATGAAATTGGATTTTGATCGCAAAGCATTTGGTGCAGGCGATGAAGTAGCAGCAAAAATTAAAATAGAAACCAATGAGAACAAACCATTGGCTTCCTACAAAATAAAATACGTTGCTCAACTTAATGGAGAAAAATTAATTGAAGAGTATGCCATTACAGATGCAATAGGAAACAAGTCTATCAAATTTAAGTTGCCAGAAAAATTAAAGTCGAATGATGGAATTCTAAATATAATGATTGAGTATCAGGGACAGACGGAATCTATTTCCAGATCTATTCCTTTAGTCCTGAATAAAATACAATTTGCATTATTTCCAGAAGGTGGAGACCTTATTAGAGGTGTTGAAAGCAGGGTAGCATTTAAAGCCTTGAATGAATTTGGAAAACCTGCCGATGTAAAAGGGATTGTACTTAACAGCACAGGAAAAAAAGTTGCTGATTTCAGTAGCTACCATAACGGCATGGGTGCGTTTGATATTACTCCTGCCTTAGGTGAAAAATATGTGGCCAAAATCACTAATCCCTCAGGTATAAATGAAAGTTTTGATTTGCCAGAATCGCTGCAACGTGGCTATGTACTTTCGGTACAAGATAATAACGAAAAAGAAATTTCTATAAACATAAGCACCACCGAAACCGAAGAGCTTTCATTAATTGGTCAAGTTAGAGGAAAAGTATGTTATGCAACCGCACTTCAGGTTACTGCCGGACAAAACAAGTTGATTGTGCCGGCTAATAAATTTCCAAAAGGCGTGGTGCAATTTACCTTATTTGATTCGAAAGGCATTGAACGTGCAGAACGACTTGCCTTTGCTCACCGAGATCAACAGCTGAGTGTATCCATTGAAACAGATAAAGAAAAATATTTGCCAAGAGAAAAGGTGAATATGATTATCAAAGTAATGGATGAACGTGGAATGCCTATGCCTGCTAATCTTTCTCTGAGTGTAGTAAATGATCAACTGCTAGCATTTGCTGATGATAAACAAGGGAATATACTTTCTAAAATGTTGTTAGAATATGATATCAAAGAAAAAATTGAAGAGCCAAATTTTTATTTTGACAGCAAGGAGCCTAAATCAAATCAAGCGTTAGACTACCTAATGCTTACGAGCGGATGGAGGAAATTTTCGTGGGAAAAAATAATGTCTGACGATCTTCCAAAAATTACCTATGCGGCAGAAAAATCGATTGTATCCGGAATAGTATTAGATGCATACACTGGAAAGCCAATTCCAAATGCTAAATTAAAAGTGAGTACCGATGGCGCAACCATTGAGACTGATGATAAAGGAGCATTCTCTTTGAAAAAAATTGATCTGTCAGACCCTACTCATATATTGGTAAATGCATCAAACTATAATCAACAACAATATAATGTTAACGACTACGGCCAAAATCTGTCGTACTACTTATATCCATTAAACAACAATCGATACAATACTATGAGCACCAAGTCTAGTGCATGGGGGAATGGGAATTTTCCTCAAGCAGCTGCTGGCAATAGAGTACAAAATGATGCTGAAGTGGACTTTGATGCTCCAATGGAAAAGCTTGTGAGAAATGAAATACAAGTTGCAGAGTTAGTAGCATTGAAAAAAGACAAAGTGCCTTCCTCGGATAATAAAGCAGTAAAAAAATCAAATGAAAAAAAAGAAGATGAAGTAGCAAAATTGAATCAAGACGAATCTAAAAACAAAGGAAAAATATCCATGGCCGATGATCGAATGGCTAGAAAAGAATTTAGAGACGAGTTTCAAGCTGCAGAAGTAAATAAACAGGCAAAGGCAGTAGTTTATTACAGAGCCAAACAGTTTGCTGCACCTGTATATAAAAAAGATGAATATCCGGAGCAAAGAACAGATTTTAGATCAACCGTATATTGGAATCCTAGTGTTCAGGTGAACAACTCCGGAAAGGCAGAAGTTTCCTTTTACAATTCGGACGATATTACTTCTTTCAGAGCTACTGCAGAAGGTATTGGCAATGATGGAAGTATTGGTCGTACTGAAAAAACTTTTTTCACTCAAATGCCTTTTTCTCTAACCACAAAATTTCCTTCAGAAGTTGTAACTGAAGACTTGGTTTCTATTCCACTTACTTTAAAAAATAATACCTCTGCATCCGTAAGCGGTTTGTTAACAGTTACTGCTCCGGCTGGATTGGAATTAGTTTCAACCATTGCAAAACTACATACGCTAGCTCCCGGAAAAGCAACAACACTATTTCTAGACTACAAAGTGAAAAATGAAATAACGGAAGGCAACCTTGAAGTTTCTTTCAAAGCTTGTGGAATGAAAGATGCTTTTTCTCAAAACATAAAAGTTGTTTCAAAAGGGTTTCCTATTACTGCTTCTTTCTCTGGCGATAAAGGAGAATCGGTTTATGAAGTGGATATGCGTAACGTAGTTAAAGGTTCAATCAAAGTAAAACTAACAGCATTCCCATCCGTAGTTAGCGATTTACTAACCGGAGCAGATGGAATATTGCGAGAGCCGGGAGGATGCTTTGAGCAAACATCCATGAGCAGCTATCCGAATGCCATGGTGATGGATTATTTAAAAACTTCCGAATCTAAAGATGAAAAGCTATTGGCTTATGCTGGAGATATGTTAGACAGAGGCTACAAACGCTTAGTAACTTTTGAGACTTCTCAAAAAGGATACGAGTGGTTTGGCAAAGCGCCTGGTCACCAAGGACTAACAGCCTATGGGTTAATGCAATTCAATGATTTGAAAAAAGTTTACGAAGGGGTTGATCAAAAAATGATTGACCGTACTGCAACTTGGATCTTATCTCAAAGAGATGGCAAAGGCAAGTTTAACAGAAACTCGTATGCGCTTCATGACTTTGGGAGCATTAGTGATGAGGTGATGAACGGATATATTGTGTATGCACTTGCCGAAGCTGGTTATGGTAGCCAGTTAAAAAAAGAGGCTGAAGAATCTTATTTAACTGCTATGAAAAACAAAGATCCTTATCAACTAGCAATGAGCGTTAATGCGCTATATGTTATGCAGGATAAAAATGCCGAGAAAGCGTTGGGTGAACTATTATCCAAACAAAATAACGATGGAAGCTTTGACGGCACTACACATTCAATTACCCATTCTACAGGTAACTCATTAAAAATCGAAACTACTTCTTTAGCTATTATGGCTATGTTAAAATCTCCAAATAAAAACAGCATAGCAACTAATAAAGCGATAGCGTACTTGGTAAAAAACAGAAATGGGTATGGCTCTTTTGGAAACACACAAGGAACGGTACTTGCTTTAAAAGCCATGACAGAATATGCAAAAGCAAATAAAGCTACACCGGAAGATGGCAAAGTAGAATTTTTTGTAGATGGAAAAAAAGTTGCTGAGCAATCCTATAAGGCGGGAGAAAAGGAAGCGATTGTACTTGATAGCCTAGAGCAATTTGTAAAAGAAGGTAAGCATACACTCAAGGTAAAATATGTTGGAACAAAAAATCCACTTCCTCATGCAGTTGCAGTAAGCTGGAACACTTCGCTTCCATCTAATGAAGCTGAATGTCAGCTTGATTTAAAAACTAGGCTAAGCAACAAAGTTATTTTTCAAGGAGAAACCATTCGATTAACTGCTGAAATAAAAAACAAAAGTAACGATGGTATCTCTAGTCCAATTGCTATCATTGGAATTCCTGCCGGTCTTTCTTTACAGCCTTGGCAGCTAAAAGAATTGCAAGAAAAAAACATGTTTGACTTCTATGAAGTGATTGGAAGTAACTTGGTATTGTATTACAGGGGCATGGGACCTAATGAGTCAAAAATCATAAACTTAGATCTTAAGGCTGATATCCCTGGCGAATATGAATCGGAAGCATCATCTGCTTACTTATACTACACCAATGAATTTAAAACCTGGAATGCGGGTAGTAAAATCAGCATCAAGAAGCCGGTATAATTAGCTAAACCAAAATCCCCTCTTTAAATCAAAGAGGGGATTTATTATTAACTATGAAAATATTTGCAATCATATTAATTTTCTTGCTGCCCTTACGATTAATGGGGCAAAATGAGCTGAAGCAAGAAATAAAGAATACAGAGAAAACAGCGTGTAAAGATTGCGAAGCAGTAAAAAAAGAAATTAAAAAAATGCATTCCAATTCTAAACAAAGAAAAAGGAAATCAAAGAAAATAAAAATAATAGCTGGTAAATTACGTATGCGAATGATGCAGGCGTTTCCTTACTGCTACAAGCAAAAACCCTACTATAGTTTATGTTTAAATTGGCATTAACATTGCTTCGTTAATAAGTGGAAGGTGTTTTATTTAAAAACACGGAGATTTTCCACTACTATTGTAAAAATTCGCCCTTCTGGTAAACCTTTTGGGCTTTTTTATCGTTTAACATAGTATGCAGAAAAAAAACCTTATACCTGCTAGTGTATTTTTTTTAAATTTTTTAATCACTACGATTGGGTTAAATACAGCATATTCTCAAATTCAAAAAACAGATATATTATCAAAAGATTCAACTGGCATTTTTGCTGACGACCCAATTGCTGCTATGTTAGATAGCCTTTCGCGCTTACAATTTTTTGATAGCCCCTCGATACGAACTGAAGCAAATAAATATGGATTTGCTGGGGATTCTATACCAAACTATTCTGATTCAATTTACGCTCTTCGCTTGAATAAACTAGATGAAGAATCTCCATTTGAGTTGGTTTACAATAACGCAGTACGAAATTACATAGAGATGTATGCTGTGAGAAAACGAGCTACAGTTCAGCGCATGCTTGGCTTATCTCAATTGTATTTCCCATTAATAGAAGAAATACTTGATCGTAAAAAAATTCCACTAGAACTTAAATATTTAGCTATTGTAGAATCTGCATTAAACCCAAAAGCTCGCTCCAGAGTTGGGGCAATGGGTATGTGGCAATTTATGTATGGCACTGGGAAAATGATGGGGCTTAAAACTACATCCTATGTGGATGAGCGTTGCGATTTATACAGATCCACAGAAGCTGCCTGCGACTACATACAGTTTTTGTACAACATGTTTGGGGATTGGCAAATGGTTCTTGCAGCCTATAACGGAGGGCCCGGCACTGTAAGCAAAGCCATTAGAAGATCTGGAGGAAAAAATACATATTGGGAAATTCGCCCCTATTTACCTAGAGAAACACAAGGGTATGTTCCTGCGTTTATTGCCGTTAATTATGTGATGACACATGCAGAAGAACATAATCTTTATCCAGTAACTCCACGACTTACGTTTGCAGATATTGACACCGTAAATCTAAGACAGGAGCTTTCTTTTCATCAAATTGCTAAAGCCATGGATATGACTGTTGAAGAAGTTCAATATTTAAATCCCTCGTACAAAAGACAAATCATTCCACACTCAGAAGAAAATTGCTACTCGCTATGTTTGCCTACAGCTAAAATAGGAAGTTTCATTACGAATGAGGCTCAGATTTATGAGTATGCAAAAAAAGATTCTACCATGCAAACCTTGGCGATTAAGCAAATCACCAAAGTACACATTGTAAGGAAAGGAGAAGTGCTTAGCAGAGTAGCGGCTCGCTATGATTGTACTCCCGAAGACCTTAAAGCTTGGAACCATTTACGCAGCTCCAAACTAAATATTGGTCAAAAGCTTACGGTTTATATTAATGTAAAAGCTCCCATTAAATCTGAAACTGTTAAAGCAACAGCTGTAGCGGATACTACAAAAACTTCGACTTCTGCTGCTGCTAAATCTTCTGCTGAAAATATTATTACAGAGGATAACGTAAAAGTAAAATTGCACGTAGTGCAAAAAGGAGATTCACTTTGGGGCATTGCACAATCAAACGGAGTAACTATTGAAGATATAAAACAGTGGAACAAACTCGATGGGGGGAAAATTATTCCTGGACAGAAAATAAAAATCCGCGTAGCCGGATAACATCCTATTACTTCTGCTTTTTATCTTGAAAAAAACTTGAAAGGTTTTTCATATTTTTTTGCTTGTTTCAGAAAGAATAAATATTTTTGTGCTCTTTTTTAGATACCTAAAAATACCAACTATGAGCACAATAACTAAATCCGGAGATGCTGTTGCTGTAAAGCAAGGTGAAACCAAAAATGCAATCTCCGCTTTCATTGAAAAACATTATAGGCATTTTAATGCTGCAACGGTTGTGGATGCTTCTAAAGCTTACAACACGCATTTAGCAGAAGGCGGTAAAATGATGATTACACTTGCTGGAGCAATGAGTACTGCCGAGCTGGGTGTTTCCTTAGCAGAAATGATACGTAATAATAAAGTTCAGATCATCTCCTGTACTGGTGCAAACTTAGAAGAAGATGTTTTTAACCTTGTTGCGCATGACCATTATAAAAGAATTCCCAATTACCGAGATTTAAGTCCTGCTGAAGAATGGACACTTTTTGAAGAAGGCTTCAATAGAGTAACAGATACCTGTATACCCGAAGAAGAAGCGATGCGCAGAATCGAAAAACATATATTTAAATTGTGGAAAGAAGCAGACAATAAAGGCGAACGTTATTTACCTCATGAGTTTTTCTATAAACTACTTTTGGATGGTGAATTAAAAAAATATTATCAAATCGACCCCAAAGATTCTTGGGTGTTAGCTGCTGCAGAAAAAAATATTCCTCTTATTGTCCCAGGCTGGGAAGATTCTACGCTTGGAAACGTATTTGCTTCGTATTGCCTTACTGGAAATTTAAAAGCAACTACTGTAAGATCAGGAATTGAGTACATGACTTTTCTTGCCGATTGGTATACTAATAATTGCAAAGGAAAAGGAATTGGATTCTACCAGATTGGAGGAGGCATTGCGGGAGACTTCCCAATTTGTGTTGTGCCGATGCTGATTCAAGATTTAAAACGCAAAGACACGCCTTTCTGGTCTTACTTCTGTCAAATATCAGATTCAACAACAAGTTATGGTTCTTATTCTGGAGCAGTACCCAATGAAAAAATTACATGGGGAAAATTAAATACTACCACTCCTAAATTTGTAATTGAATCAGATGCAAGTATTGTTGCACCGTTAATGTTTGCATACATACTTGGCTGGTAAAATATTTTTCTTTCGAATTCGTTTTTCTGAAAGATTTTTTTGCATGAATTTTCTATTTCCTTAGCATGATAATGGTTAAAAAATACATCATACTTTTTTTTGTCGGCATTTGCGTGTTGCTGTTCTCATGCAAAGCGCGCGCTCCAAAAGAATACATTGAGAAAAATGGTTTGCACTCCGGTAAAAAGCCCCACGAGCTAGCTAAAGAATTTGGCTCTAGCTCTAAGAGGGTTAAAAAGCAGTACAGAAAAGACATGGCTAAAAGATGGAAAAAAATGCATCCTGGTGAAAAAAAGAGCCAAAATCCTTATAGATAGAGCTTTTAGTTTTTTTGTATTAAAAAACCGAACTTCCAAATTAGCTTTACACATCGTATAGTTTATAAAAAGCCGCAATTTTATGCGTTTTTTTATAAAAAATGTAACATCTTTGCATTCTGTTCGTAAACAGATGATACAAAATAAAATTTCCAGTTTGAAAAGATTTTTACTCTTACTGTTTTTTTCTTGTAGTGTAGTAGGTGTCTTTGCTCAAAAAGAATTTGTTGCAGATCCAACTCCACTTGCTGCTACTACAACAGTTACTTGTGGAACATTAACTCTAGTTATTAGTGGCACAGATCCTTTATGTAATGGGGCTGCAAATGGATCTGCCTCAGTTTCAGTAAGTGGTGGGACCACACCCTACACTTATTTATGGTCTCCGCCAGGTGGCTCTGCAACAACTGCATCTATAACTGGTTTAGTAGGCAATACTTACCTAATTCAGGTTTGGGATGCTACTATTGGTGGTTATTGCAGTGGCTCTATTGCTCTTGTAAATCCTGCCTCACTTATTGTAAATATTACACCGCCCGCCCCTGTAAGTTCTTGTTTTGGATTATGTGATGGTTCAGCAACTGCAACTCCCACTGGAGGAACTTCGCCCTACACTTATTCATGGAATACTGCTCCTATTCAAACAACAACATTAGCTACCGGACTTTGCGCTCAACTTTATGTTGTTACAATAACAGATGCCAATGGATGTACGGCTGTTAGAAATGTAAACATTGGGCAACCTGCTCCACTTGTATCGAATGGGACAACTACTTCAATTACTTGCTTTGGGTTATGTAACGGCACTGCATCTGTAGCACCTACAGGCGGCAATGTTCCATATACTTACTCTTGGAGTCCTGGCGGAGCTACGACTTCTTCAATATCTAATTTATGTCCGGGGAGTTATACATGTACGATTCGCGATACAAAAATTTGTATCACCACCTATATAACTACTATTTCTCAACCAGCTTTGTTAACGGTAACGGTTACAGGATCTAATTTACTTTGCAATAGTGTTTGCACCGGATCGGTAACCGCTACTGCATCTGGAGGAATGGGTGCATATACCTATGCTTGGGCACCTGGAGGATATACTTCATCTGCAGTTACAGGAATGTGTGCGGGAAGCTATACCCTTACTCTTAGAGATGCTAATAATTGTGTTACCACTGCTACGGTTACCTTAACTCAACCTTCTGCTATAACATCCATTCCAACTGGAAATAATATTAATTGTTTTAATCAATGCGATGGAACAGCAAATGCAAATGCTGCCGGAGGTGTTTCTCCTTACACTTATTTGTGGACTCCAGGAGGTGCTACTTCTTCATCGGTTTCTAATCTTTGTAACAATACGTATTCTGTAACTATTTCAGATCAAAACGGTTGTACTAAAGTAAGTTCCATAACTCTCACTCAACCAGCAGTTCTTGCAATTACTCCTACAAAAACTAATGAAACTTGTGCTGGCTCTTGTGATGGTACTGCAACTGCAACAGTATCTGGAGGTACTGCTCCATACACCTATTTATGGGCGCCAGGAGGAAAAACAACATCAACAGCTACTGGATTATGTCCTAACAATTACACAATTACCGTTAGAGATTCAAAAAACTGTTTAGCTACCGCAACTATTACAGTATCTCCTCCAATTCCAATTCTTCCAAACTTAAGTAGCACATCAGTTACTTGTAATGGCTTATCTAATGGCAGCGCTACATCATCGCCAACAGGAGGAGTATCTCCGTACACTTATTTATGGACTCCTGGCGGACAAACTACTTCTACTGCTACGGGATTAAGTGCTGGAAGTTATTCGGTTCTTATAACCGGTTCCGCAGGATGTACCGCTACTGGAACTATCAATGTTACGCAACCAAATTTATTTACTGCTTCCATCGGATCAGCCACACCCAATCCATTAAAATGTAATGGCGATTGTGACGGGTCAATACTTATAAATCTTAATGGCGGAACTCCAACCTATTCGTATGCTTGGTCTACTGGCGCTACTACTGCTTCAATAACTGGACTTTGTGCAGGAGCGTATTCTTTAACAGCTACTGATGCAAACGGATGCACCGCAACTACATCTGTTACATTTACTGCACCCACTGTTTTAACGTCTACTCTTTCTTCTACTAACCCACCTTGTTTTGGAAGTTGTACTGGTTCTGTTACAATAACTGCTTCTGGAGGAACAGGAGCTTACACCTATGCTTGGTTACCTGGCGGACAAACTACATCTGCAATTACTTCACAATGTGCAGGATTTTATACAATAACTGTAACAGATAGCAAAGGATGCTTTGTAGTAAAAACTGTTACGCTTACTCAGCCTTCAGCTGTAGCAGCAAATGCTTCTGTAATTAATAATGTATCCTGCTCCGGTGCATGCGATGGTTCTGCTACTTCTGCGCCTACAGGAGGCACTCCACCTTATACTTACTTATGGGGTGGTGGTATTACAACACAAACAATTACTGGATTGTGTCAAGGGGCTATTGGTGTAATGGTTACTGATTCTAAAGGTTGTTCCAATATAAATAATTTAAATATCACTCAGCCAAGTGCTCTTTTATCTTTTATCTCTACTTCAACTTCCAGTTGTAATCTTTGCACAGGTAGCGCAAGTATTATTTCAACAGGTGGGACTACACCCTATAGTTACTCTTGGTCTCCGGGCGGACAAACAACTTCTACTGCAACTGGACTATGCGTTGGTGTTTATTCTGTAACAATTACTGATGCAAATAATTGCACAAACTCACTTACTGTAAATGTTACTTCTAAAATAAATGTTACCCTGTCATCCTCTGGCCCCTCTGTTTCTTGCGCTGGCTCATGTGATGCATCCGCAACAGCTACACCGTCAGGTGGAGCAAATCCGTATACATATTCTTGGACAGGCGGACAAACAAACGCTACTGCAACTGGATTATGTGCAGGCGTTTATTCTGTAACGGTTACTGATAATTCGGGATGCACAGCTACTAAAACGGTTTCATTTTCCTCGCCAACTCCTCTTACAAACACAATTAGCAGTACTGCTGCATCATGCGGCATTTGTAATGGTACAGCAACCGTGGCTACATCTGGAGGAACAGGAACCTTAACCTATGCCTGGTCTGGATTCCCTTCTCAAAATACAACTACAGCAACAGGCCTTTGTGCTGGAAATTATTCTGTATTAATAACCGATGCAAATAATTGCACCTCTACCAATACTGTTCTTGTTGGAATAATTCCAACCATCAGCAATAATCCTTCTACAACACTTACAACTTGCGGTAGCAATAATGGTGCAATATGTGCTAGTGCATCCGGTGGCGTATCGCCTTACACATATTCTTGGGCTCCAGGTCTAGAAACTACTTCTTGTATTACTGGACTTGTTGCAGGAATCTATACAGTTACCATTGCTGATGCATCGGGATGTACAGCTGTTTTCCCTATAGCATTAGGCTCACTTACTGGTCCAACACTTACAGTTATTTCAGCATTAGATCCACTTTGTAACGCGGGTTGTGATGGAGCAATTGCAGTTTCTGCTGCAGGTAATTCACCTTTCACTTATTTATGGACTCCTAGTGGACAAACTACATCTGCTGCTACTGGTCTGTGCGCTGGAACATACATTCTTCAAGTAGATGACAATGTGCCTTGTCCAACTTTCACAACTGTTGTACTTTCTAATCCACCACAGTTAGTCGCTAACCCCACTATTTCAAATGTTTCATGTAATTCAGGGAATAATGGCAGCATATGTTTATCGCCTGCTGGCGGCAACACTCCTTACACATTTACTTGGTCTAGTGGTCAGTCTACTTCTTGTATTAGCGGACTTACTGCCGGAACATACTCCGTTATTTTAGCAGACGCTTCTGGGTGTGATGATACTTTAGCTTTAACTGTAACCCAACCTGCGCTCTTAAGTGTTTCTATAACTGCAACAAACGTAACTTGTAACGGGTCTGGAAATGGCAGTGCCAACGCAACAGTATCGGGCGGCACTACACCATATACTTATTCATGGAGTAATGGATCTTCATTCCCTACTATCGTTGGATTATCTCCAGGAAACTACTCATTGACTGTAACAGATCAAAAAGGGTGTACTGCTACTTCTACTGTATCAATTACTCAACCTGTTGCTTTAACTACTACTGTAGCATCATCAAACATTACTTGTAACTCCATATGTAATGGAACTGCAACATTATCTGCATCAGGCGGTTCAACCGCTTATAGTTATTCTTGGTTGGCAGGTGGACAAACCACTTCTACAATATCTGCATTATGCGTAGGTAATTATTTTGGAACTGTTACAGATGCTAATGGATGTACTTCTTCTCAAACAGTTTCCATCACTCAGCCTACTGCAATTTCTCCTACACTTACAACAACCAACGCAAGCTGTTTTGGTGGATGTGATGGATCGGCTTCCGTAAATTTAAGTGGCGGTACTGGTAGTTACACCTACTTGTGGAATCCGGGCGGATACACAACTTCTGCAGTTACTGGACTTTGTGCTGGCAACTATACACTAACCGTATCGGATGCCAATGCTTGTACTTCTCCAACTCCATTTACAATTTCTTCCCAAAGTTTAATACAAGCAAATATCACATTTACTCAAACTACATGTAATTATACTTGTGATGGTACTGCCACTTCTTCTCCGTTAGGAGGAACGGGCACCTATACATTTCAGTGGAGTAATGGAGGCACTTCGGCAATAACAACTGGTCTATGTGCTGGCACTTACACATTGGTAGTTACAGATGCAAATAATTGTTCCGCGTCTCAAGCAATAACCATTACTTCACCACCAATACTTACACAATCTTCTTCTATATCTGCTGCAACTTGTTTAGTATGTAACGGCAGTATTACGGTTGCGGGAAATGGTGGTACTAGTCCATACTCTTTCTTTTGGGGAACAGGAGCTACTACTGCTGCTATAACCGGATTATGTGCTGGAGTTTATATTGACACTGTGATGGATGCCAATGGTTGTATTAGCCTTGACACGAATGCCGTTAGCAACAGTACAGGACCATTTGTAACCGTTAGCAGCACTAGCGTAACATGTTTTGGTGCATGTGACGGAACTGGAACTATAGTCTCTTCGACTGGCAATGGTCCTCCTTGGGTTTATGCTTGGACGTTCCCTGCAGGTTCACAAACTACGCAAAGTGTTTCGGGTTTATGTCCTAACCAATATTTTGCGCATGTGACTGATATTAACGGTTGCACTACAATTAAAAGCATAAACATAATTGGCCCCGCCCAACTGGTACCCAATGCAGTAGCAACTAATGCAACTTGCTTTGGAATTTGCGATGGCGGTATAACAACTGCTGCTACTGGCGGAACTGGAGCATATACTTACAGCTGGTTACCGGGAGGCGCTACAACTTCGTCTATTTCCGCACAATGTGCAGGCAACTATACTTTAACTCTTTCTGACGCAAATAACTGCTCTTTAACAACTACAATTTCCATAGGTCAAAATACAGTACTTACTTCTACAATAACCTCTACAAATAACTCTTGTAATGCTGCATGCGATGGAACAGCATCGGTGTCAATGATAGGCGGCTCATCACCATACACTTACACATGGACAGGTGGACAATCAACTTCAACTGCAACGGGTTTATGTGCTGGTAATTATACCATATCGGTTATAGATGCAGTAGGGTGTACGCATACAAATACAATTTCAATTTCACAACCTGCAGCTTTAGCGTTAAATATTACCGGAACAAACCCACTTTGCAACAACGCATGTAATGGAATTATTTCTGCAGCACCTACGGGCGGCACAGCACCTTACACCTATTTGTGGATGCCAGGTGGACAAACAACCACTTCCGTTACTGGCTTATGTTCTGGCACATACTCCTTACAATTAAGTGATGCAAATAATTGTTTGGGTTCAAATACAATTACGCTTACAAATCCTGCAATATTAACTTCAACTTTTGTAAGTACAAATGCTAGTTGCAACAATACTTGCAATGGATTAATTGACATTACTCCAACTGGTGGTACTACTCCATATTCATACACATGGGTTCCAGGCGGGCAAACAACACAAGATGTGTCTGGGCTTTGTGCAGGAATATATTCTGTTACAATTACAGATGCTAATGCTTGTACTGCAACATACTCCATGTCGATTGGAGTGATAACAACTGTTATTGCAAATGCAGGTGCTGACACTACTTTCTGTTTAGGTGGAACAGCAACTCTTACCAGCTCTAGCGTAAATGCAATCACCTTAGGTTGGTACCAGCTTCCTGCTTGGACATCGCTAGGAGCAACGGGGTCTATTTCTGTATCTCCTTTTGCTGGGATAAACAATTATGCTTTAATTGCTACTAACGGCATTTGTTCTGATACTGATACGGTAGCTGTAATAGTAAACAACTACCCTATATTGGTTGTGAGCAATACAACAATTTGTGCCGGCACAAGCGCGTCTATTTGCGCTGCTGGAGCCAATGGATATATGTGGTATCAATTACCCGCTTGGTCTCCTATTTCTACCGGCTCATGTATTTCCGTATCACCTCCTGTAGGAACTACTTCATATGGCATTATTGGATTCAATGGCACTTGTACGGATACTGATTCCGTTTCAGTAACTGTGTTGCCTCCGCCTGTTTCAGCTGCTGGTAACGATACCGCACTTTGTGCAGGAAGCAGCGTTCTACTTTGTGGTACAAATAGTTTAAATGGCGCAACATATAACTGGTATTTACTGCCTACGTGGACATTAACAAATACAGTCATTTGCACTTCCGTTTCACCTGCCGTTTCATCAACGTATGCATTAATTGTTTCTAACGGAATTTGTTCTGATACTGATTCAGTATTTGTGACAGTGAATACAGGTCCAGTTGCTAATGCAGGTTCAGATGTAACAATACTGACCACAGGTACTGTAGTACTTAATGGTAGCGGAAGTGGTAATTATTTATGGTCTCCTTCAGCTGGACTTAGCTCTACTACAATTGCAAACCCAGCAGCTAATCCAACCACTACCACAACTTACACACTATTAGTTACAGATGTAAACGGATGTACCTCGGTCGATTTTGTAACGATTACTATTGTCCGAATTGTAAAACCAAATGATGGACTTTCGCCAAACGGTGATGGAATAAATGATATATGGGAAATTCCAAATATTGAAGCTTTTCCTGGAGCATTAGTAGAAGTTTACAACAGATGGGGCGAAGTATTGTTTAGCACTACCGATTACCCCAACAATAAATGGAATGCTAAGTACAATGGCAAGGAGTTGCCAGTAGGAACATATTATTACGTTATTAATTTGAAGTCTGTAATGCAGCCCGATCCAATAACGGGTCCTATTACGATACTTAGATAATATTAGTTTGACTTTTGATTTATTGTTAATCACAAGTGAAGCGTTAGTTAAAAATAAAATAGAATATGAAAAAAATAATCTCAGCTACTTGCTTGGGACTTTTGTCTATCGGTATGTTTGCTCAGCAGCTACCGCTGTTCTCGCAATATATGCTGAACGATTATTTTCAAAATCCAGCCGTAGCAGGCAGCAGACCATTTTTTGACGCTGTGTCTGCAAATCGACTTCAGTGGATTGGTATTATAGACGCCCCACGCACCTATGCTTTAAGCATGCAAGGGCCCATTAAGAATAAAAACATGGGAGTTGGCGGGTATTTATTTACCGATGTTACAGGGCCAACACGAAGAATGGGATTCAGTGGATCCTATGCATACCATGTAAAAATTAATGAAGAAATAAAGTTATCCCTTTCCCTTTCTGCAGGTGCGGTGCAATTTGCTGTGGATGCTACAAAACTAACGCTGGATAATACAGGCGATTATGTCTTTGCAAATGGTTATCAATCAAAAGTTGTTGCAGACTTAGGCACCTCTTTCTACTTATATAATTTACCTAAATCAAATGGAACAGGAAATTGGTGGGTGGGGGGCTATGTTCCTCAAATATTTCCTGCTAAGCTAAATCTTTTTGATAACCCTAAACCCACAGGTAAACTTGCAACGCATTTTTATGGAATGGCAGGCTACAAATTATTTTTAACAGATGAGTTTGCTCTTGAACCATCCCTGCTTTTCAAAATGGTTGCACCTACTCCGGCTCAAGTTGATTTAGGTGCACGGGTTATTTATAAAAATAAAGCATGGGCGGGCACTACATTCCGTACGAAAGATGCTATGGCAATTCTGGTTGGATATACCTATAAAGAAAACCTGACATTTGGTTATTCTTACGATGTAACTACTTCTAACTTAAAAAATTATAATAACGGAACACATGAGCTAATGATAGGTTTACGGTTTAAAGCCCCTACAGACCCAGTTCCTGTGCCTGAAACAGAATAGCATTTCCCTTTTTTTCTTATTCTTTCATTAATTATTGCCGATTAATTTGGCATTTTGAAATCGTATATGTACCTTTACCCTTCTTTCAAACCAACACTAAACTTTTTTTCTATGGTTACATTTTACACTACAAAAATTTTCCGAGGAATTTTAGTGTCGCTTTCCTTTTGCTTGGCGTTTAACCTTTCCTTTGGAAATGAAAAATCTGATGCTGTATATCTAGGCTCAGCTAAAGAGCTCATCAAAAGTTTTTCTAAAATAAATCCAAGCAACAAACAACAGCACTCCATTAAATTAGCTGCCGATAAAACTGCGTGGATTATCGTTAGTAATAACTCCAATAGAGATGGTAAGATGCACGTATTTGGTAATGTAGTTGGGTACGAGCAAGCTACTTTTTTTCTAAATGAAGAAGGAAACACTTTGTCAGGAAAAGTGATTTTCAGAAAATCTAAAGAAGCTTTCGATATTTCTACGAATTATAAAGGAGATGTTTTTGTTACTCCAATTGATATTCATCAGGTTATGTGTTTTGATTATAACCAATACCAAGCTAAAGAAACTAACTTAGACGAAGTACCTGACAATGCATCTGCACAAAAAAATAATGAAACTACTGCTGCCCCTTTACTCAACAGTTTGCCCAGTGCTGCACGTACCATTTACCTTGATTTTGATGGGGAGAATGTAACCAACAGTAATTGGGGTAACATTAATGCTGCCCCTTCGAGCTTTTCAAATGCAAACATCACAACTATCTGGACTTGCATGTCTGAGGACTACAGTCCTTTTAATGTAAATGTTACAACGGACGTTGCAGTATTTAATAGCGCACCTACCTCTCAAAGAATGAAAATTATATTTACTCCAACAAATACAGCTGCTCCCGGTGCTGGTGGTGTTGCTTATTTAAATTCTTGGGGAAGCGGAGAGCCTTGTTGGGTATTTAACAGTAGTGTTAAAAGTGCCGAAGAAGCTGCCGCACATGAATGCGGACATACACTTGGCCTAAGCCACGATGGAACAGCTTCGCAAGAGTACTATGCCGGGCATGCAAGCTGGGGGCCAATCATGGGCGCAGTATATTCCCGACCTATTGTACATTGGAGCAAAGGCGAATACACAGGCGCAAATAATCAGCAAGATGATCTTACTATCATTAGTAACCGTCTACCATACCGCGTAGATGATCATGGCAGCACTATAGCAACAGCAACTGCATTAGTGATTGGGGGAACAGGAACGGTTTCTTCCTCTTCTAATTTTGGTGTGATTGGAAGAAGAACAGATTTAGATATTTTTTCTTTTACAACAACCGGAGGCACCGTAAGTTTAACCATCAATGCAAAAACCGAACCTGGAAGTGCCAGCGTTCCTGATTTAGATATCCAGGCAAGAATACTGGATGTAAATGGAACAGAAATAATAAAAGTAGATCCTACCGGTGTATTGTCAACTGCTGTTACAATTTCTCAAAGCCTCTCTGCTGGAAATTACTTTTTAGAAATTGATGGCGTTGGATATGGCTCTCCATTAAATACAGGTTATTCCGATTTTGGTTCACTGGGACAATATTTTATTTCTGGCACAATTCCTGGCGGAACAAGTAACGGAATTCATGATCAGATCTTAACACATAATATAAACGTGTTTCCAAATCCCAGTAACGGAATATTAAACATTAATATCCCTCTGACCGAAACACATAACAGCACACTTGAAATCGTAAATAGTCTAGGTCAGTCTGTTTTTGAATTAGCCGAAAACACGTCTGGCAATTATGAAAAAAGAATTGATATTTCTTCTCAGCCTGCAGGAATGTACTACATCATTTTAAAAGCAGGTGACGAAGTTTGGAAAGGGAAAGTTATTTTGAAATAAATAATTTTCAATGACAAAAAAAAGCGAAGAATATTCTTCGCTTTTTTTTGTTAGTACTCCAGCAATTGCAAAAGTTTTTTCTCAAACCTTTCTTTAGGTAAAAAGTTTTTTTCTAAAGTTTCCGTAAATGGAACAGGAGTATCTAAAGAGCCTTCACGCATCACAGGAGCATCTAGGCTGTTAAAACAGTTTTCAGTAATTAAAGCCGATATTTCTCCTCCTATTCCGCCAGTCAAAGTATCTTCGTGCAGAATAATTACTTTACCGGTCTTCTTTGCACTTTCAAAAATAGTTTCAGTATCCAACGGTGCTAGCGAGCGTAAATCAACCAGCTCTACATCAGTTAGTTTATTTCTTTCTATTATTTCCAAAGCCCAATGCACGCCCATTCCATAGGTAATAATGGTGCAATTGTTTCCCTCTTTTAAAATTTTTGCTTTGCCAATCGGAATGGTAAAATAATCCTCCGGCACTTCTTGGCTCATTCCTCGGTACAACATTTTATGCTCAAAAAACATCACAGGATTGGGATCTTCAAAGGCTGAGAGCAACAATCCCTTAGCATCCAACGGAAATGCGGGATACACAATTTTTAATCCGGGAATATGAAAAAACCATGCTTCGTTACTCTGCGAATGAAAAGGTCCGGCTGCTGATCCTGCACCCGTTGGCATGCGCACCACCACATCGGCATTTTGACCCCAGCGCCAATGTGATTTTGCTAGGTTATTACAAATCTGCGTCATGCCTTCGCTCACAAAATCGGCAAACTGCATTTCCACCATGGCCTTCATACCGTTGATTGAAAGACCTAACCCTGCGCCTAAAATTGCGCTCTCGCAAAGTGGAGTGTTACGCACTCTTTCTTTTCCAAATTCTTTTACAAAGCCATCCGTAATTTTAAATACTCCTCCATAATCTGCAATGTCCTGTCCCATTAAAACTAAATTTTCATGTTTTCTCATTGCTAAACGTAGTCCATCAGAGATGGAATCGATAAGGCGCATTGACTTACTACCCCTCTCCTTCTCGCCCTCAAGGGGAGAGTGTAGCGTGGTGTTGGTTTTTCCCCCTTTGGGGGAGACGGAAGAGGGGCTTGCATACAAATCCCTAACTTCTTCTTCTGTATTAGCAACAATATTCTCCTCACCAAATGCAACTTCAATTCCTTTTTCAATTTCTTTTTTTATTTCCGCTTTGTATTCTGAAATTATTTCTTCAGTAAGGATATTTTCTTCCAACAAAAATTTCTCGTAATTCAGTATTGGGTCTTTCTTTCCCCATTCTTCAAAAAGTTTTGGGTCAATGTATTTTGTGCCGCTTGCCTCTTCGTGTCCACGCATACGGAAAGTGATGCACTCCAATAGAATAGGTCTAGGATTTTTTCTGATGGAGTCTGAAAGAATGCGAATTGTGTCATACACTTCCAACACATTGTTTCCGTCTATCTGATGCGCCTCTATTCCATAACCAATAGCTTTATCAATAAATTGTTTACACTTAAATTGTTCTGAAGATGGGGTTGATAACCCGTATCCATTATTTTCAATGGCAAAAATCACCGGCAAATTCCATACTGCTGCTACGTTTATACTCTCATGGAAATCTCCTTCCGATGCTCCTCCATCTCCGGTATAAACAAGCGTAACTTTTTTTTCTTTCTTCAATAAATGACTTAAAGCAATCCCGTCAGCAACACCCATTTGTGGACCTAGGTGAGAAATCATGCCGACAATCTTATAGTCCTGCGTTCCAAAATGGAAACTGCGGTCACGCCCTTTTGTAAATCCGGATTTTTTTCCTTGAAACTGAGCAAATAGTTTTTCAAGTGGAATTCCTCGAACTGTAAACGTGCCCAGGTTACGGTGCATAGGCAAAATATATTCGTCCTTATCCAGCGCCATGGCTGCACCTACTGAACTAGCTTCTTGTCCAATGCCGGAAAACCATTTAGTAATCCTTCCCTGCCTAAGCAAAATCAGCATCTTTTCCTCTATCAGTCGAGGTTTTAATAGCGCTTTGTAAAGCCCAAGTAAAATATCATCAGAATATTTTTTCTTATTGAATTTTATGAGAGAATCTGCGTTAATCATGTGCTAAATACCTAAAAGAGAGTATTAATTAAGTAACAAAAGTAGTAACTTTGAGGAGTAATAAATGATGAATATGGCTACCCAATCAATTTTAGTTTATATCGTATTCGGCTCTGCAATTTTATACCTTGGTCACCGAGTATATCTAGCGTTTTTCAAAAAGAAAGAAACCGGTTGCGGTTCTTGCCCTATCAATCAAAACGCTTAGTTTATAAAGCGTTTGTCAGAATATCTCCAAACCTCCAAACATCTTCGTACGAATTATAAAGCGGCACTGGTGCGCATCGTATTACATTGGGCTCTCTCCAGTCTGCAATTACTCCTGCTGCAGTAAGTTTTTCATGCAAAGATTTTCCCATTCCGTGAGCTACAATTGAAAGCTGACACCCTCTTTCCTTTGGAGTAATTATTTCCAGCCCTTTTGAATTTGGACTTTGCTTTTTAGAATTTATTTCCTGAATTATAAATTCTAAATAGCCTGTAAGTTTTTCGCTTTTTTGAGTTAATGCATCCATGCCCGCTTCGCTAAACATTTCAATGGCTGCTTTGTGACAAGCCATAGCAATAACAGGTGCGTTACTAAGCTGCCATGCTTCAGCAGTTAACATAGGTTTAAACCCTTTTTCCATCTTAAAGCGCGAAGCTTTATCGTGCCCCCACCAACCACCAAGTCTGGGTGTTTGAAGTTTATGATGTTTCTCGTGTATAAAAGCTCCACCTACACAGCCCGGTCCGGAGTTCATGTATTTGTAGGTACACCAGCAAGCAAAATCCACATTCCAATCGTGCAAGTTCATTTTTATATTTCCGGCTGCGTGTGCTAAATCAAAACCAGCCATGGCACCTGCAGCATGTGCTGCTTTGGTAATTTCTTCCATTTCAAAAACCTGACCGGTAAAATAATTTACACCTCCGAATAATACCAACTCCAGCTCATTTTTATTTTTTTCAATCGCAGCTAAAATATCTTCGGTACGAATCACATATTCTCCTTCTCTGGGTTTCACCTCTACAATTGCATCGGCTGGATCAAAACCGTGATGTTGCACTTGTGTTTCTATGGCATACTGATCGGAAGGAAATGCTTTGTACTCGCAAATTATTTTGAACCTCTTTTTAGTAGGGCGGTAAAACGAGGCCATTAACAGATGTAAGTTGCTGGTGAGGTGATTCATAACCACCACTTCCGTAGGTTTTGCTCCAACTATTTTAGAAACTGGCTCTGCAAATTGTTCGTGATACGAGAACCAAGGATTGCGGGCATGAAAATGACCTTCAACACCAAACGAAGCCCAATCCTCAAGTTCTTTTATAACATGATCTTGTGTGCTCTTGGGTTGCAGTCCCAAAGAGTTGCCGGTAAAGTACACTACTTCCCTGCCATGCATCTGAGGAAAGTAAAATTGTTCTCTATATTTTTTAAGTGGGTCCGCAGCATCTTGTGCTTGTGCGAAGGGAAGTGTGTTTTCGTATTTCATAGGTTTTTCTTCGCTCAAAGATATATATTTGCACCTCATAACTTGTATATGAAAAAACAAAAATCCGAAGCACTTTTTGAGAAAGCAGAAACCTATTTTCCGGGTGGAGTAAATTCTCCTGTTAGAGCATTCCGCTCAGTAGGTGGCACACCTTTGTTTATTGAGCGAGGAAAAGGCTCTCACATATGGGATGCAGATGGAAACGAGTTTATTGATTTTTGTTGTTCGTGGGGGCCACTTATTTTAGGACATGCACACCCTAAAGTAGTAGAAGCAATAAAGACTACTGTAGAAAAAGGCAGCTCCTTTGGTGCACCCACAGAACTGGAAAATAAATTAGCTGACTTAATTTTATCCAATAATAAATTCATTGGAAAAATTCGCTTTGTAAGTTCGGGCACCGAAGCGGTGATGAGCGCCATACGATTAGCCAGAGGTTTTGCCAAGCGAAATAAAATATTAAAGTTTGAAGGATGTTACCACGGCCATAGTGATTCACTTTTAGTAAAAGCAGGATCTGGTTTAGTAACCTTTGGAAATACTTCTTCAGCTGGAGTACCTGAAGCATTTGTAAATGAAACCATTGTTTGTCCACTTAATAATAAAGAGGCTGTAAAAGAAGCGTTTTCAAAATTTAAAAATGAAATTGCCTGCATCATCATTGAACCTATTCCAGCCAACAACGGTTTGCTTTTACAAGATAAAGAATACTTGCAATTTCTTCGCGACATTTGCACAGAAAATAAATCGCTTTTAATATTTGATGAAGTAATCTCAGGATTCAGGATTGGGTTTACAGGAGCTGCAGGTTATTACAACATTAAGCCCGATATAATTACCTACGGAAAAATTATTGGAGGAGGTTTACCCGTTGGTGCTTATGGAGCAAGTGCAGAAATCATGAGTCATATTTCGCCCGATGGAAATGTATATCAGGCCGGAACACTTTCCGGAAATCCTGTTGCTATGGCTGCTGGAATTGCACAACTTACGGAATGCTTAAAACCTAATTTTTATTCTGAGCTTGAACGTAAAACAAAATTATTTATTTCTTTTTGCCAATTGCCAACTACCAATTGCCAAATTTTTTCGATTGGCAGTATATTTTGGCTTGCATTTACTGATCAAGAGAAAATACAATCTGCCGAAGAGATAAATCCTGATTCCATGAAACAATTTCAAAAAATATATCACACACTTTTAGAGAATGGGGTTTACCTTGGCCCATCCGGTTACGAAGTTGGGTTTGTAAGCGAAGCACACAGTGAGGAGGACTTAAAAAAGGCATCTGCGGTGATTGGAAATGCATTAAGGTAAGTGCAAAAACTGTAATTGTTCTTTCGTTAGTAAAAACTCCAACCCCACACCAGCACTGCTTGCAGTAGTATCATTCCATCAATCCAAAAGGAGTAATAATAATCGGTCTTTTTTTCGGAAGCAAAATAAATAACGATGGTTGAGATTATTGCGCTTAATGCAAGTGCAATTTTTATTTCTAAACTAAATGTTGCTACAATTACAAATACTACAAACAAAGCAAGTGTTATCACACTTAGCGCAATTGATTTTTTTACACCATGCACTAATGCAAAAGTAGTTATGCCTGCTTTTCTATCAGCCTCCATATCGCGTACATTATAAATTAAGCATAGAGGAAAAATATACAAGAAGTTTAAAAACATAATGGTTGCATATTTATAATTCCCGGGGCCAAGCAATAAAAAATCTTCTGCAAATAAAATAGGAAACAAAGCCGTTACGCCCGTCCACACAATAGCTACCGATCCTGCGTTAACACCTGCCGTACTTCTTAATCCGGATTGAGGGATATAATAAGCAAACGAAATAACTCCAATAGGTAAAAACCAAACGATGAACATATGAGGAAAAAAAAGCAGTAATCCTCCTGTCACTACTAATGAAATTACAAATCCTGCCAGCACAAACTTCTTATGTTTAAATACCCATTGATGTCGCTCTGAATTTGCTAGCGAGTAGTTTTTTTCTATTAAAACCGGAAAAGCGTACTGCGCCAACGTTGCAAAAAAAACAAATAGCACATAATGAAAGTTTATGGCTACACCAATTAGCAAAAAAGTTTCGGCTGTAATGGCAGCAGCACAAAAAGAAATAAATAGGTTACTGTAAAGAATAAAGTTGAACCCTCTTTTCATGATGCATGTATTATTTTAATACTGCCCATATTCCAAAGCCGGCAGCTAACCCTATGCCCGCGCCAACCATGGAATGAAAAAAATTCTTTTTTCGGGCAACGCGTTCGTAGCCCATCAAATAAGTATCGTACTGTAAATAATTTTTGTTAATTATTTTTTTAGTGTTGACTCTAATTACAGGGATAATAGTGTGCAACGGAGTTATTGCTGCCGGTATAGGAGACAGCAAAACAGCATTTGAAAGTACTATAGGATAAATAATACCACTAGCAAAACCTATAATGAATGGCCATTTATTTTTATAATTTCTTTCCGCCTCCTGCTCTCCCAGCATAAACATCTTGGCTTCCATTACAGAAAACACATTGCCTAATATAGAATCGTGGAAATACATAATTCGTTCTTGCCCATTAGAAAACTTTAATGAAAATATTTTTGCCTTTTCAATGTCCTGCACTTTAGCTTTTCCATTTATTTTTTGCGGTAAAAAACGCACTAAATGAGCAACAGTATCAACAATTTTAACTGCTCTAGTTTCTCCATTAAGAAAAAATAAAGTATCCATTTTAGAAGTGTCCGAAGTGGTAGAAATTTGCCCAAACATAAAAAATGGGCTAAACATTGCAAAAAAGAAGAAAAAATGCTTAAAATTCATTGAATACAAAAGTAACAAAAGCACATCACCGAGTTCTATTTAGCGGTGAAGGACAATAAAATAACTACTTTTTTGAGGTTTAGATGTTTATGCGTGTACGAATATTTTTTTAACTTTGCGCATAGATATGATGGTGGAAAGGGGGATTGACAAAGTCCCCCTTTTTGTTTCTAAAAACGAACAATAACAATAAAACAAATGGCTACTAAAGCAGCAACTAAGCAAAAAGAGATTGACGTTTCAAATTTGATTGAGTCGTTCTCGGAATTTAAAGAGGTAAAAAGCATTGACCGCGTTACCCTCATTAGTATTCTAGAAGATGTATTTCGTGGAATTATCCGCAAAAAGTTCGGCTCAGACGAAAACTTTGACGTTATCGTTAACGACAAAGGAAAACCCGAAATCTGGCATAACCGTCAGGTAGTGGATGAGGAGTTTGCCGATGATAGTTTTGACTACGATCCAAATAAACATATATCTCTTACTGCAGCTCATAAAATTGATGAGGACTTCGAACTTGGCGAAGATGTTGCACAGGAAGTAAAACTGGACGACTTTGGAAGAAGAGCCATATTAACAATCCGTCAGAACTTAATTGGTCGTGTATTAGATCTTGAAAAAGATGCTGTTTACAACAAATATAAAGATAGAATTGGCGAAATTATTACTGGCGAAGTATATCAGATTTGGAAACGTGAAATGCTTGTATTAGATGATGAAGGCAACGAGCTTATCATGCCTAAGATGGAGCAAATCCCAAGCGATTTTTTCAAAAAAGGCGATACCATTCGTGCCGTTATAGGACGTGTAGAAATGAAAAACAACAACCCCGTTATTGTTTTATCAAGAACCTCTCCTTTCTTCTTGGAGCGTTTATTCGAATTGGAAGTTCCAGAAATTTTTGACGGCCTTATCACCATCAAAAAAATTGTTCGTGAACCAGGCGAGCGCGCTAAAGTGGCTGTAGAGAGTTACGATGACCGTATCGATCCAGTTGGTGCCTGTGTGGGAATGAAAGGTTCGCGTATTCACGGTATTGTTCGCGAATTGAAAAATGAAAATATTGATGTAATTAACTATACTTCTAACTCAACATTATTTATTCAGCGTGCTCTTAGCCCCGCTAAAGTAACTTCCATTAAACTGGATGATGAAAAAATGCGTGCTGAGGTGTATTTGAAGCCTGATCAGATTTCATTGGCAATCGGAAAAGGAGGACACAACATTCGCTTAGCAGGTAAACTTACCGGCTACGAAATTGATGTGTACCGCGATGTGGAAGAAGAAATTGAAGACGTGGAATTAGATGAATTCTCAGAAGATATTGAAGGATGGATTATTGATGAACTAAAGCGTATTGGTTGTGATACTGCAAAAGCAGTTTTAGAATTGCCAAACGATGATCTTGTAAAGAGAACTGAGTTAGAAGAAGAAACAATTAATGAAGTTAAAAGGATTTTAAGCGAAGAGTTTGAATAAGGACTTTAGGGGCATTGGCAAAATACTGATGCCTTCCTTTAAAAACTTGATTAAAAATCTTTTGGAGAAATAAGAAAACAGATATGTCAAAAGCTACAGTACATCGCCTAAGTAAAGTCGCCAAGGAGCTAAACATCAGCACTGCTACGATTGTTGATTTTCTCAAGGAGAAAGGACATGATGTTGTTAGTAATCCTAATACAAAAATCTCTGAGGAGCAATATGATTTGCTTTCCGATGGCTTCCTTTCTGAAAAGAAGGACAAGGAGGAGAGTATGCGCATTACGGAGCTGAAAGAAAAAAAGAAAGCGATTATTTCTGAAGAGGCTGCTCCTTCTGTATCTGAAATTACCACTAAAAAACACGAAGAAGACGAATTAGTAATTCGAAATGTAAGTGAACAAGAAATAATTCGCGCTCCCAAAGAAAAAACTCAATTTAATATTAAAGAAGTTGGTAAGATAGATCTTGACGCTGTTTCCAACAAAAAGAAAGCTGAGCCAAAAGCAAAAGAAAAGGAAGAAGTAAAGCCAGTAGAAAAAGAAATTCCTAAGCCTGTTCAAAAAATAGTTGCTCGAGAACCTGAACCTGAGAAACACAAAACTACTTTCTCTAAACTAGAAGGTCCTACAGTGGTTGGAAAGATTGTTCTTCCTGTAGAAAAAGAAGGAAGCAAAGGATCCAGCTTTGATACTAGAAAGAAAAAGAAAAGGATAAAAAAACAAAAAGTCCAAACGGATGAGTTTGCACGTTTTGCGAAAGATGCAGGGAAACCATCGGACACTAACGCTAAACCACTACAAAATCAACAACGAAGAAGAGGTGGTCCTGGTGGCGGACAAAGCGCTGGGCGAGGAAGAACTTCTGCCCCACGCACTGAACTTACTCAGGGAGAAATTCAATCTCAAATAAAACAAACGCTATCTAAAATTGGAGGTTCTGGAAAATCAAGAGCTGCGAAGTATAGAAAATTAAAGCGCGAAGCATTTACAGAGAAAAAAGATCAGCAAGATCAGCAGAGTGAAGCAGAAAAGAAAATTCTAAAAGTTACAGAGTTTATCTCGGTTAGTCAGCTGGCAACTATGATGGAGTTGCAGCCCACCAATATTATTTCTTTTTGCATGGGTCTTGGAATATTTGTTTCCATCAACCAACGATTGGATGCTGAAACAATTTCATTACTAGCCGAAGAATTTGGCTATCAAGTACAATTTATTAGTGTTGAAGCGCTTGAAGATGTACAGGAAGTTGAAGATAAGCCCGAAGATTTGTTGCCTCGTCCTCCTATCGTAACGGTAATGGGTCACGTAGACCATGGAAAAACTTCCCTACTCGATCATATTAGAAAAGCTAACGTTATTGCCGGTGAAGCAGGAGGTATTACTCAGCACATAGGCGCTTACAGTGTAGTTTTAGATAATGACAAAAAAATTACTTTCCTTGATACTCCTGGTCACGAAGCCTTTACAGCCATGCGTGCCCGTGGAGCACAGGTAACGGATGTGGCAATTATTGTAATAGCTGCTGATGATGGCATAAAGCCTCAAACAACAGAAGCCATCAATCACGCTCAAGCAGCAGGGGTGCCTATTGTAATTGCCATAAATAAAATTGATAAGCCTGGCGCCAATCCTGAAAAAATCAAAGAGCAATTATCTCAAATGAATATGCTCGTTGAAGATTGGGGAGGAAAATATCAATGTCAGGAAGTGGCAGCAAAAACTGGACTAAATGTAGATTTACTATTAGAAAAAGTATTGCTGGAAGCCGAAGTAAAAGAACTTACTGCAAATCCAAATAAACATGCTGTTGGTACTGTGGTGGAATCATCGCTAGATAAAGGCCGAGGATATGTAGCTACTCTTTTGGTGAGTGCTGGAACAATAAAAATGGGTGATGTATTAATTGCTGGTCCCTTCAGTGGAAGAATCAAAGCATTATATAACGAACGTGGAACGCCTATCAGCGAAGCAGGTCCATCTTCTCCGGTACAAATTCTTGGATTGGATGGTGCTCCTCAAGCGGGAGATAAGTTTCATGCTCTGGATGACGAACGTCAGGCAAAAGCAATTGCAAACAAGAGAATGCAATTACAGCGCGAGCAATCGCTTCGAACTAAAAAACATATTACACTGGATGAGATTGGCAGACGTATTGCCATTGGTGATTTCCAAGAATTAAATATTATTGTTAAAGGAGACGTAGATGGATCCGTAGAAGCGTTATCAGACTCTTTATTGAAACTTTCGACTCCAAAAATTCAGGTTCGTATTATACACAAGGGAGTTGGACAGATTAGCGATTCAGACGTTCTTCTTGCCTCTGCATCCAATGCCATCATTGTTTGCTTTAACGTACGCCCTTCTGCTTCAGCAAGAAAATTAGCCGAACAAGAACAGATAGATATTCGCTTATACTCCATTATTTACAATGCAATTAATGAAGTGAAGGATGCGATGGAAGGTATGTTGGCTCCTGAGTTTCAAGAAAAAATTACCTGCAACATCGAAATCAAAGAAGTGTTTAACATCACCAAAGTGGGTACCATTGCAGGATGTATTATGTTGGATGGAAAGATTAACCGAAACACAAAAATTCGTGTTATCCGCAATGGTGTAGTAATACACTCTGGCACACTTTCATCGCTAAAGCGCTTTAAAGATGATGTTAAAGAAGTAGTATCTGGTCAGGAATGCGGATTAAGCATTTCCGACTTTAACGATATTCAAGCAGCCGACATCATTGAAGGATACGAGCAGGTAGAGGTAAAAGCTAAACTGTAATTTCTTGAATTTAAGAAAGTTTGTCTTTATCATTTTATTGATTACCCCTATTACACTTTTTTCCTTTTGGCATTTTTTCCATACTGAGAATATAGAATACAGAAAGGTTGTAGTGCCGGATAAATTTTCTTTATCAATACCCTCCTATTTATCAGCATCCAACCAGGCAGACTCAAGCGCATTACTTCAACTTTTTGGTTCAAAAGAAAATATTTTTATGCTGGTCTACGAAATCCCTATTGATTCAAGCAATACATTAAAATTTACATTCAACAATTCCGCTCAAGAATATATTTCTAAAATGAATAGCGGAAGTTTATTGAAATATTACCCGAAAAAAATAAACAATCTTAATTCCTACATAGGCAACATCAGGGGACTGGTTGGCAAAACTAACATTTACTATAGAGTTGCAGTAATAGAAAGCCGATCAACATACTATAAAATCGTTTTAGGGATTACAAACGAGGAGCAAAGTAGTTACGATGCTGACTTCAATATTATTCTAGAAAGCTTTACCTCCATAAAATAAAATAGCCCTGACATTTGCCAGAGCTATTGATGTAATTTGTTATGCTCTTAAAAAGTAAATGCCAATCCTCCCTGCACAAAAGATTGTGCAAGTCCAATTTCTCCATAAATACCAAAGCTTTCAGTAAAAAAGTAGCGTACGCCAACCGTTGTTTCAAAGCCTAAATTTAGAGGGCTAGTCCAGGAGATATTATAAGCAGGATCTGTAGACTTAAACGCATAATTTACTAATCTATATCCCGCTCCAACTCCAAAATAAGGATCCACATGATCAGTAATTCCAAAGTGAAAATTAAATCTTGCCAAAATACTGGTTACAGAACGCTTAAACTCATCTTGGTAGATGACTCCAACTGCAGAAGAATCTGTATGTGTCCAGTTTGCCTGCCAGCTATTATGGTTTACACTAAGCACCAATCCCATTTTATCTGTTAATCCATACTCGCCTCTAAAATGAATAGGGCCTAAACTTGTAAAATTATAGCCGGCTTCAGATTCATAAGTTTTAAGTATTGCTTTTAATATTCCGCCAGAACCAGCGCCATACCCTAAAGATAAAGTCAGTTTCCCTTCTCCAAAAGCCTTAGCGCCTTCATCTTCAAGCTTGTAGCTTGAATTTAAAATATTTGATTTTTTGTTCTTTTTTAGCTGCAAAGGATTCTCAATAAATCCGTTTCCTGCAAAAGCACTCCCTGCAGAAATCAATACAATCATTGAGAAAGTATAAGTAATGATTTTTTTCATGTTGATTTGGTTTATAGATTTGTTGATATGTACAAAAATAAATATATTTTATTAGGAATGGTATCAAGTAGCAAATTGTATTTTTGATTTTATGAACAGGTTGGTGTACGTATTTTATATTTTTCTTTTTTCAATAACTGCTGTTCAGGCAAATCACAATACACTATTCATACCAGATACTTTACATACAGCAGAAACTGAACAATCGTTTTTATCTGATAGCCTAGCTATTCCATTAATCAACAACGAAATACCGCTTATTGCTGCATACGACTCTTTAAAAGTTTCAAATTATAAAAAGAAAAAGTTGATGGCTGCGATACTTTCCTTCCCTTTTCCTTTTGGATTACTTGGCTTACATCGAATTGCCCTAGGCACAAAGCCTTACATTCCTTTTGTTTACATTGGTACGCTGGGAGGTTGCTTTTTAGTGCTTCCCATTGTAGACTTCATTGCCATTCTCTCTGCAGACGAAGAGGCGTTTAAGCAGTTTGAAAACAACCCTAGAGTTTTTATGTGGGCTAAATAGTGTAAGAATTTACACCTTCCTTAAGGATATTAACAATCCTATCTTTATTGTGAAGAATTATATGTAACTATTAATTTGGGCTTTACGTTTCACTTAACAATATTTATAATGTAAAACCAAACCTATGAAACGTAACGATTTTCTACAATACAACGACACCTTGTGTAAGTTTAAACTAAAAGGCGGCAAAGAAGTCTTTGGCGTTATTTGGGAAAACAGCCTTGGAAATGAATTGATACATTTCTTCTCCACAGCCTCGGAGCGCATGCGTTACAAAATGGCCGAGCAGGCAAATGATAGAACCACCTGCGAACGACTAAAAACTCCTGTAGAATTGGAGGATATTGTTTTAGCCGAGCCGCTCGACTAATTTTATCTTTTTTTCATTTTTTGTATCTTTACAGATATGCCGGTAAGGATACAGTCTCTATTTATATTATTTCTATTTATTCTCTCCTCCATAAATGTTTGGGGTCAGGAGCCTGCTGCCGATAAACCTGCTAAACATAAAACTAATACAGAAGGTGGTTTTTTTGGAAGAAAGAAAAGTAAGCGTAAGGAGGCTAAGCAAAAAGAAAGTTTTAAAGCACCACGTCAAAAAAAATCAGGCAAGACGAGTGATGGCTTCTCTGCAAAAACTAAATCTAAAAGTTACGGAGATAAATCAAAAGGCAAAAGAGTAAAAAAGGAGAAGAATAAAATACAAAGCGATAACTCTTCCGATGCATTTGCTTCAAAAAGAAAATCCAAACAGTATGGAGAAAAATCCAAAGGGAAAAGAACAAAGCGTGTAAAAAACAAGGATAAAGGAGATAATTCATCGGATGCATTTGCTACCAACTCAAAATCTAAACAATACGGTGATCGAGCAAAAGGAAAAAGAGTAAAAGGAAAGAAAAACAAAAGAGTAAAAGGGAAAGATGTAAGCGATGGTGGCTTTACAGTTAGTAACGATTACACGATGGATTATGGCGATAAAGCACAGGGGAAAAAAGTTAAAAAAAGATCTGAGCGAAAACTAAAAAAATCTAAGGCTGGAGGAAATGATGCATTTGCAACACGTGTTAAATTAAAAAAGAATGCTTCTTCTAACGCTGCAAAGGGCAAAACAAAAAAACATAAAACCAAAGGAAAAAAGAAGTTTTTCAAGCGCAGCTCAAAAGAGGAAAAGCAAATGAGTCAGTCAAGCGGAGATGAGACCGGAAAATTTAGCCCTTCGAAAAAAGAACGGAAAACAATGCGCAAACAAAAAAATAAAAAAGAGTATGGGCTTGGAATGCCGCAGAAATAATTACTTAGCTGATGCGAAACACATCCTGCAAAACTTACGAATAGCCTTGTGCGTTTCTTCAGGAGCTTCATAAAAACCCATGTGCCCTGCATGTTCAAGAATAATATGATAAGATTTTTTAGGCAAGCTGGTTAGCAACAAAATATTTTCCCAAGCTAAAAGAACGTCCTTTTTCCCTATTACAAATAATACGGGCACTTTTGAATTTTTAAGCGTGTGTTCAAAAGAGGGACGAGTTTTCATTCCCAACAAAGCAGAAGCTGTACCTTCAACAGATGTTTCCATGGCTACACGCTTTGCAACAGCAATTTCCTTTTTAAACAATGAACTATTTTCGGGCGCAAATAGTTTTGGGATTAAATCTGCTACAAAATTTTTGTGCTCTTTTTTTACTATTTCAATCATACGATCCCGGTCCATTTTTTTTTCTTCCGAATCTGGCAATGCCGTAGAATCTAACAAGCAAAAACCTGCTAGTGGAACTGGGAACAGATTTGCAAATGCCAGAGTTGCATAACCTCCCATGGAGTGTCCAACCAAAACATATTTTTTCAAATGCAAGGAGTCTAACACAGACTTCACACACTGTGCCATCAAATCCATAGAGTGCATATAACCTACAACCGGAGTTTTTCCGTGCCCGGGTAGATCAATAGAAATAACACGAAAAGATTTTGATAGCTTGAGGGCAAGTTCTTCGAGCACTTCCAGGCTTTCTAAAAAACCATGAAGCAGTACCACTACTCTGCCCTTGCCAATGTCAGCGTACCGGACTTTTACATTTCGAAAATCTGCGTAACGTATCATTAGGCATTCATTAGGTCTTCAATCTCCTCTGCTTCAACAGGAATGTTTTTCATAAGGTCCACATTTCCATTTTTTGTAAGCAAAATATCATTCTCCAAGCGTATGCCTAAATTTTCCTCCCTGATATATATGCCTGGCTCGCAAGTAAAAACCATACCAGCTTCAAACTTTCGGTATCTATCGCCATAATCATGTACGTCAAGTCCCAAATAATGAGAAGTGCCGTGCATAAAATATTTTTTGTAAAGTGGATTCTTAGGGTCTTGTTTTTTTATTGCCGATGCATTTAATAATTTTAGCTTAACCAGTTCCGCTTCCATTAATTCGCCAACGGCTTCGTGATAGTCAATGATGTTGTTGCCTGGCTTTAACATGGCAATGGAAGAATTCATGACACGCAGCACTGCATCGTACACATTTTTTTGTCGCTTAGTAAATTTTCCGGATACAGGAACGCAGCGAGTTAAATCCGATGCATAGTTTGCATATTCGGCAGCTACATCCATTAATATTACATCGCCAGCCTTACATTCCTTATTATTATCTACGTAATGTAATACGCAAGCATTAAATCCGGAAGCTATAATAGGTCCGTAGGCAAATCCTTTGGAACGATTTCGCACAAACTCATGAATCAACTCCGCTTCAATTTCATATTCCCAAACTCCGGGTTTAATAAATCCTAACAATCTTCTAAATCCTTTTTCTGTTATGTCACAAGCCTTTTGAATTAAAACAACTTCTTCTTTTGATTTTATTGCTCGCAACTTATGCATGATAGGTTGCACGCGATTATAAGTATGTAGTGGGTATTGCTCTTTGCACCATTTTACAAAACGAGCATCGCGTGTTTCCACTTCGATAACTGCTCGTAGATGTTCGTTGGTATTTAGATACACTTGCTTGCATTCGCACATAAGCGTATGCAACACCGTTTTAAATTGCGAAAGCCAATAAACAGTTTGAATGCCAGAAACTTCGGCAGCCTGTTTTTTGGTGAACTTAGCGCCCTCCCATATTGCAATGTGTTCGTTAGTTTCTTTCAGAAATAATACTTCACGGTGCTCCGGCAATTTGGAATCCGGAAATATTAATAAGATGCTTTCTTCTTGATCTGCGCCTGAAAGCCACAAGATATCCGTAGCCTGCTTAAATGCCATGGTGCCATCCGCACTGGAAGGCATGATATCATTACTCTGAAATATAGCCAATGATCCTGCCGGAATCTCTTTACTAAATTTTTTTCTATTTTCTATAAATAGACTGGAAGGGATTTGGTCGTAGCGCATAGGAATGAGTTTATAAAGTTTTGAGCTTGTTTATAATTTTTGTTTCGTCAGCCACAATATTAATTCTTTTATGTGAATTAGTAAAACCTGAAATAATCTGAATGCTTCCCTTGTAAACATCAAACACGGAGGCTAAGTAAGTAATCAGATATTGATTAGCCTTACCAGCTACAGGCAAGGCGCGAATCTTAATTCTCAAAGTTCCATCCAACTCTACTTGTATCTTGTCTATTTTACTTTGGGGCTTAACCAGACAGCGAAGCTCCATAAAATATTATTGTGCGGCTTTGTCAGATTCACGCTGAAGGTACACTTCGGAAAACTCTTTATAGTTCATCGAATTAAAAAAAACGTTTTTTACAAATGAGTGAGCCATTTTAAGACTTTCATCATACCAAAGCACCATGACCGGTGCATCATCAATCATAATTTGTTCTGCTTTCAAAAACTCCTCATATGCTTTTTCGGGGGTTTTAGCAGAAACGCCTAATTGAAACAAACTATCAAACGAATGATTTTTATACTTGATTGTGTTTGGGAAAGAAGGTAAATTCATGCTATCGGGCACATTCTCTCCAGAAAAAATTCTCAGAAAACTTTCTGGAGTTGGATAGTCCGCTACCCAACCGGCACGACACATATCTATTTTACCATACTTTGCATCCTCAAGCTTTTGAGCAAATGGAACTACTATAAAATCTACATCAATATTTAGCACCTCTTTTAATTGCTTTTCTATCTCTTCAACAACCGCAAGGTGCTTTCCTCCTCCACTATTCAACTCAATGGTAATCTTGGGGAAATTTTTTCCATCCGGATATCCGGCTTCTGCCAATAGTTTTTTTGCCTTATCGCTATTAAACATATAGCCTTTGATTTGAGTGATGTCGTAATCCGGAATTCCAGGAGGCGTTAACCCACAAATGCCTGGCCCAAAGGCTTCTGAATGTAACACATCGGTAATAATTTTTTTTCTATTAATAGCATACGAAAATGCTTGTCTGACTTTCAAATCGGTAAATGGCTTTTTCAAAATATTAAACTGATAATACTGAGTGGACATAACCGGTGTGCGAAACAAAAGATACTTTGCTGATTTCTTATCAAAGTCCGCAATTTGCGCTTCCACCATTTCACTGATTGACTCAGAAGGAAGTTCAAATATGATATGAATATCTCCACGTTTAAATGCTTCCAGCTCTTCTTTTTTGTCTACAATAAAATTAAAAACTAAGGAATCTATGAATGGGAGTTTGTTCCCTAAAGAATCTGTACGGTGATAAACTGGGTTGCTCACCAAAACTAGCTGATCCAAACTGTTTTTGCCTTTAAAAATAAATGGTCCTGTTCCAACAGTAATATTTCGACCATATTTCTTTACTGCTTCCTGCGCTAAAACGGTACCACCTTCTCCAGCCAATATATATAAGAAAGAATTTGTTGGAGTAATTAAATTTATTTGTAAAGTATAATCATCAATTACGATAACTCCATCTAGGGATGATTTTTCACCACTATAAAATGCATCGGCACCTTTTACCTTTCCTTTAAAGGTTGATTCAAATAAAGGGTTGTCATCGCTCTTTGTACAAAGTAATTGAAAAGAATATTTAAAATCCTGCGCCTTAACCTCTCTGCCCTTACCATTTGGGAAACAAGGATCGTCATGAAAAAACACATCCTTTTTTAAGTAAAAAGTATATTGAGTGCCTGTAGCATCAATCTCCCATCTACTTGCTATGCTGGGTTGCACCTCGGTAATATTTCTTCTATCAAACCTAACCAACCCTTCGTAAATCTGATTTGCAATATTATGAGAAACAGCATCCGTAATTTTATAGGGATATAAAGAAAGATATTGATAGGATTCATTTACATGGAGAGTGCCACCGTAAACACGTCCTCCTTTAGGATTTTCGCGGTACGAATTATCAGATTCTCCTATGCCACAAGAGGCAAATAGCAGAATAAGAAATAGATAGTAAATATAATTTTTCATCACATAGACTACAAAATAGGGTCAAAAATAGTAATTATTAGCTCGAAAAAACTATATAATATCTTTGAAAAAAAGTTGGTATTTCAATAAAGTATTATATTTGCGGAGCGATAATGACCCCATAAAAGCGGATGAAAAAAGCAATAATTCTTATTCAAGCTCTTCTAGGTATTTCTTTCCTGGCTTCAGGAGGAAACATTATTATTGAAGGCAATTATCAGGGCAAAAACATTTATGTTCAAAATCCTTTTGCGGGTTCTGGTGTAGGTTTTTGCGTTCAAAAAGTAGAAGTAAACGGACAGGTTACTACGGATGAGATTAACTCTAGTGCGTTCGAAATAGATTTTAATAACTACCAATTTAAGATTGGAGATAAGATTACCGTTAAAATAACCCACAAGGATGATTGTAAGCCTAAAGTGCTTAATCCTGAGGTGCTTAAGCCTAAGAGCACTTTTGACGTTATATCTATGAAATTAGAAGGCGATGGTACTTTAAAGTGGAATACTAAAAACGAAACCGGAAAATTAGCGTTCATTATTGAGCAATACCGTTGGAACAAGTGGGTAAAAGCAGGTGAGATTGAAGGAAAAGGAATTGGCGATAACAACGAATATGTTTTCAAAATACCAACTTTACACTCTGGCGAAAACCAAATTCGTGTGAAGCAGGTTGACTATTCCAGCCAGCCAAGAATTTCAAGACCGGTAAAATACCGCTCTACTTCTGCCGAGATTACTTATAACCCAGTAAAAGTGTCTAAGGATATTACCTTCTCTGAAGAAACACTATACGAGATATACGATCAATACGGAAACGTAGTGAAGAAAGGATTTGGAAAAGTAGTGGATTGCGGAAACTTATCTAAAGGCGTTTACTACTTAAACTACGATAACAAAACAGCAGAATTCATTAAGAAATAATTTCTTAATTCAGCAATATTAATTTTTCCCCTGACGATTTCGTTAGGGTTTTTTTTTGAAGAATGAAAAAAGTTGAACACATAGGCATTGCGGTAAAAAGTATGGCTTCGGCCAATGCATTATTCACAAAGTTATTTGGCAAGCAACCCTACAAAACCGAAGCGGTAGAGCGCGAAGGAGTTAGCACATCCTTTTTTCAGATGGGGGAAACTAAAATAGAGCTATTAGAAGCAACCAATCCGGACAGTGCCATTGCTAAGTTCATTGAGAAAAAAGGCGAAGGCATACACCACATTGCCTTTGAAGTAGAGGATATAAAAGCGGAAATGACACGATTAGAAAAAGAAGGCTTTACCCTCTTAAGCAAAGAGCCTCAGAAAGGAGCAGACAATAAATTGATTTGCTTTTTACATCCTAAAAGCACCAATGGCGTGCTGGTGGAGCTGTGTCAGTCTGTGTAGGGTGTACGACAAAATGCACTTTAAAATATTCTATGGTGGGCTTGGACAAGCTCAGCCCACAAATTTAGCTCTAAACCCGAGGCCTGAGGCTCTCGAAGGCCGGATTGGAAAATGCGTTTTGTTGTACGCCCTATGTATAGTTAAAACACATCCGGAAAATCCCGATACAAAGCGCTTCTAAAATTTTTAACTCTGAAATAAAAGAAGGATCAACTAATTCGTTCAACCAAATCCTATACTATTCTAATATAAAAAAGAAAAAACTCCGTGATACTCACGAAGTTCTAACTTTTAGAAGTGGGCCCTCTAGGACTTGAACCTAGCACCCACAGATTATGAGTCTGTTGCTCTAACCAGATGAGCTAAGGGCCCGATTATTTATTTCAATTTATTCTTTAATATTTCCCTTCTAACCAGTCCTGATAGTTATCGGGACTAAGGACCTGATTATTATCTTTGCTTTAATGATGTTATTACAAAGGGACAATAAGGCTGCAAATTTAATACTTTGAGTATACCTACAAACATAAAGAACATCATCTTTGATTTTGGAGGGGTAATCCTTAATATAGATTATACCCTTACCGAAAAGGCTTTTGCCAAGCTGGGGTTGACAGATTTTGGCAAAATCTATTCTCAGGCCATGCAAAATGACCTGTTTAATGGTCTGGAAAAGGGGCAGATAACACCCACTCAATTTAGAGCTGAAATTAGGAGAGTGATAGGCTCTGATAAGCCAGATGAGCAGATTGACGAAGCCTGGAATGCTATGTTATTGGATCTACCAGAGGAAAGAGTGAATTTACTGGATGCCTTAAAAAATAAGTATCGTATTTTCTTACTCAGCAATACCAATAAAATTCACTACGATTCTTTTTCGGGATACATGAAAAATAAATTTAAGCGCGATGTGTTTTCAGATGTGTTTGAAAAAACCTACCTATCGCATGAAATAAAAATGCGTAAGCCAGATGCTGAAATTTTTGAATATGTGTTGTCAGAAAATAAACTAAAAAGAGAAGAGACGCTTTTCATAGATGATTCTATTCAACATATTGAGGGGGCAAATAAATTAGGGATTGCTACCCGCTTTCTAAAAAAGGGAGAGTCTATCGTAGAATTATTTTCTTAGTCTGTTGAGCGCAGCCTCCACTTTTCGGAATTTCTGATTAAATTTATTCATTACCCCACTCATCTCTTTTCTAATCTCTTTGTTTTGCAGATTTCCGATGCTGCCTTCGTGCGTATAAGTAATGTTTTGAGGCACCACAAAATTTCCAGCGGCAATATCATCCCCTACTTGCTTATATGCATCGCGGAAAGGCGTTCCTTTTTTTACTAATTCATTCACTGCATCTACACTAAACAGATGTTTGTATTTATCGTCTTGGAGAATGTTGCCTTTTACTTGTATTTTCTGAAGCATAAAACTCATCATCGTCAGGCAATTTTTTAGTTCGCCAACAGCAGGAAAATATATTTCTTTTAATAGCTGAAATTCCCGATGGTAGCCAGATGGTAAATTACCTGTAACAGCAGTTATCTGCTGTGGAATAGTCTGCAAATGATTGCACTTGCCTCGTACTAATTCAAAAACATCAGGATTTTTTTTATGCGGCATGATGCTAGAGCCTGTAGTAAGATCTTCGGGAAAAGAAACGAATCCAAAATTCTGATTCATGAACAGACAAATATCCATTGCCATTTTTCCTAACGTAGATGCTACTGATGCCATGGCGGTACTTACTAATTTTTCTGTTCGACCTCTAGTCATTTGTGCATAAACAGAATTTTGATGCATGCCATCAAAACCTAAAAGTGCTGTAGTAACTTTTCGTTTGATAGGAAGTGATGAACCGTATCCTGCAGCAGAGCCTAATGGATTTTTGTTAATGATATCGAAGGTAGCCTGCAACAACTTCATATCGTCTTTCAAGCTTTCGGCATAAGCACCAAACCAAAGTCCAAATGAAGAAGGCATAGCCACTTGCAAATGCGTATAGCCGGGCAATAATTTTTTCTTGTGCTTTTCGCTTAGGCTAATTAATAAAGAAAATAATTCATTTACCTGAAGAGCTAGGGTGCTTATTTCGGCACGAGAAAATAACACTACATCTAATAGCACTTGATCATTACGTGAACGTGCAGAATGTATTTGCTTACCTACATCACCTAGTTTTTGGGTAAGCATAAACTCCACCTGAGAATGTACATCCTCGGTGCCTTTTTCAATTTTGAAATTACCGGATTTGGCTTTTTGATAAATACTTTTTAGTTCCTTGTGCAATTTTTGTTGTGCAGCTTTTTTTAATAGCCCTGCTTCCACCAACATTTTTGCATGTGCCATGGAGCCCAACACATCGTGCTCGGCTAACAGCAAATCTAATTCACGGTCTTTACCTATTGTAAATTTTTCAACTTGCTTGTTGACCGATATTTTCTTTTGCCATAGCTTCATTGGAATACGAATTTACGAATGAAATATTAGTAACGTAGTTCCTTTTGTTATTCTTTGCGTTTCTTTGCGTCAAATTTACTTCGTGTACTCTGTGGTTTCTGTATTATTCACAGTCATGCTCGGAAACATTGCGAAGAACGAAGCCATAACCACAAAGAACACAAAGGTGCAACCCACGAAGAATCCACAAAGAGATATTAATCTCAAAAATCGATTGACTACAAATATTCTTAAACTAATTGATTCAATACTTTTATATATATGTTAATTCCTTCTTCAATTTCTTTTAAATAGATAAACTCATCGGCAGTATGAGAGCGCTCTGATTTACCTGGGCCCATTTTAATGGCAGGAACATTCCAAAGCGGCATATCGGAAGAAGTAGCAGAACCAAAGGTCTCGATTCCTAATTTTTGTGCTGCTTGAATTGCAAAATGATCTTTTGAAAGTCCGGATGCATTTAATTTAGTTGAACGAGGCAATACCTCACATTTCACATGCTGACGAATTATTTCAACAATTTCTTCATTCGTATAAGAATCTGTGGAGCGAACATCCACTGTAAACTTGCAGGTGTCGGGTATTACATTGTGCTGGCTACCAGCATTTATAATTGTAATTGACATTTTTACAGGTCCGAGAGACTTTGAAACTTTTAGAAATTTATAGCTATGAAACCACTCTATATCTTTTATAGCATTGGTTATTGCATTTTCACCTACATCGCGTGCAGCATGTCCTGCCTTGCCTTTTGCAGTACAATCCAACACCATCAATCCTTTTTCGGCTATTGCCATTTTCATTTCAGTTGGCTCCCCAATGATAGCGAAATCTACTTTCCCAATTTCTTCTAAGATTGATACTACGCCTCCCTTTCCTGAATTTTCTTCTTCGGCAGTTGCTGCAAGAATAAAATTATACTTGAGATTGTTTTTATTTGAATAATTAAGGAAGGTTGCAATAAGCGAAACCAAAGCTCCTCCGGCATCGTTGCTCCCGAGACCAAATAATTTTTCATCTTTTATAATAGGTTGAAAAGGATCTAGTGTCCAGCCTGCATTAGATTTTACCGTATCGTGATGTGAGTTAAGTAAAATGGTTGGTTTTTCAGGACTGAAGTCAGTATTTTTTGCCCACACATTATTTCCTTTTCGCTGTGTTTTTATATTGTGTTTTGCGAAAAAAGCTGCGATGGCATTTGCTGTTTTATCTTCCTGAGCGCTGTATGACTCAATAGCGATTAGTTGCTTTAACAAATCAATTGCTGTGATAGATAAATTGTTGGAATTCATAATAATTTAGTTCCCGCTTTCTCTTCTTTAAATATGTATTCCAAATCTTTTGCATGACAAATTGAAACTGATTTTACTCCACTCTTAATTGCATCAAAAGCATTATCCAATTTCGGAATCATGCCTTTGGAAATAATATTTTCGGTTTTATATTTTTCGTACTCTGAATAATTCATGGTTGAAATAACTGAGTTTTCATCTTCAATATTTTTTAACACCCCATTTTTTTCAAAACAATAAACAAGATGAACTTCATTCAATTTTGCCATGGCAACGGAAATTGCCGAAGCCATAGTATCTGCATTGGTATTCAATATTTGCCCCAATCCATCGTGTGTAAGCGGAGCAATCACAGGAGTAAACTCTGAATCAAGAAGTGCTGAAATATTTTTAGCATTTACTTCTTCCACATCTCCAACAAATCCGTAATCAACTTCTTTTACGGGACGTTTGTTTGCTGTAATAATATTCGCATCCGCGCCTGTCAATCCAATAGCATTGCATTTTCTGGTTTGGAGTTGAGCAACAATGTTTTTGTTTATCAGACCCCCATATACCATCTGAACCACTTTTAGTGTATCCGCATCTGTAATTCTTCTTCCATCTACCATGTTAGCTTCAATGCCCAATTGCTTGCTGATATCGGTAGCAATTTTACCACCGCCATGAATAAGTAATTTGTAATCTGTAAAAAAAGCAAAATCATTTAGGAATGAAGCAAGTTGTTTCTCATCATCAATAATATTCCCTCCAATCTTTACAATGAATAATTTTTTCATAGAGCGTGCAAAATCTTTTTCAAAATTACCTGCGCAGCATAAATTCGGTTTTGCGCTTGCTGAAGCACCATTGAATTGGGTCCGTCTAACACTTCATCTGCAACCACTACATTTCTTCTTACAGGAAGGCAATGCATAAACTTAGCATTGTTTGTTAGTGACATTTTTTTATTCGTTAACATCCAATTTTTATCCTGAGAAATAATTTTTCCGTAATCAGTATAAGATGACCAGTTTTTTGCATAAATAAAATCCGCTCCTTTGAAAGCTGTGTCTTGATTATATTCTACCGAAGCTCCTTTGGTAAACTTATCTGCAAGCTCATAGCCTTTGGGATGTGTAATTACAAACTCTACATTGGAACGTAGCATCCACTCGGAAAAAGAATTTGGCACTGCTTGTGGTAAACTTTTTACATGTGGCGCCCAAGTAAGTACAACTTTTGGTTTAGAAATTTTAGCAGTAGGATTTGAATTCCAAGTTTCGGTAATTGTAATTAAGTCTGCCAACGACTGAAAAGGATGAAGTATAGAAGATTCTAAGCTAATAACTGGGACCTTTGCGTACTTGATAAAACTGTTTAGCATTTCATCCTTGTAATCTTCTTCTCTATTCTGAAGTTTTGGAAATGAGCGCACTCCTAATATATCGCAATACTGCCCTATCACAGCAGCAGCTTCTTTAATATGTTCAGCTGCGCCTCCATCCATAACAACACCATCTTGAGTTTCAATGCTCCAAGCTTCTTTATCTAAATTCATTACTATTACATCCATTCCTAAGTTTTGCGCTGCGCGTTGTGTACTTAAGCGCGTACGCAAGCTAGGATTTAGAAAAAGTAATCCTAGTGTTTTGTTTCTGCCTAACTCCTTGTTAGCAAAAGGAAACTTCTTTTCAATCAATGCCTCCAGCACCAATTGATCGATGTTTTCTACATCCTGAACCGAAGTGAATTTCTTCATGGATTATTTTACAAGAGATTTTTTCATTACAGCAGCAAAAGCATGTAGGAATATTTCTGCTTCCTCTTTAGACAAGGAAAGTGGGGGAAGTAAACGAATGGTGTTTTTTCCAGATGTGCCAGTAAAAATGCGATGTGTAAAAATTAATTCGTTTCGAACAGTTTCGTATGGGAACTCTAACTCAACGCCTATCATCAAACCTTTTCCTCTTACTTCTTTAACTCCTGTAATTTTTTTAAGCACCGAAATCATATAATCACCAATTGCCTTTGCATTCATCATCATTTTTTCATTTTTGATAACATCCAAAACTGCAATGGCAGCAGCACAAGCCAAATGATTGCCACCAAATGTGGCGCCCAGCATCAAATGTGTTTGCTCAAACTTGGGACTAATCAAAACTCCGCCAATTGGAAATCCATTTCCCATTCCTTTAGCAGTGGTAATAATATCTGGCTTTACTCCCGAAAACTGATGTGCAAAAAATTTTCCACTGCGTCCATAACCAGATTGCACTTCATCCATAATAAATATAGCACCTACTTTATCACAAAGTGATCTTATTTTATTTAGAAAAGAATCTGTTGGGACTTGCACCCCTCCTACTCCCTGCATTCCTTCTATAATAACCGCACAAAGGGCATCATCCATTGCGCTTTCAAGTGCTGCTTCATCATTAAAAGGAAGGAAAGCTATGTTATCGGTTTCATTTATTGGCGCAATGATTGACTTATTGTCTGTTGCAGCCACAGCTAGCGAAGTGCGCCCATGAAAGGCTTTGCTGAAGGCTATAATTTTTTTGCGCTTGGTGTGAAAAGAGGCGAGCTTCAATGCATTTTCGTTTGCCTCTGCTCCGCTGTTACATAAAAATAAATCGTAATCAGAATAGCCCGACAACTCTCCTAGTTTTTTAGCAAGCTCTTCTTGAATAGGTATTTTAACAGAGTTAGAATAAAAGCCAATCTTACCTAATTGCTCTTCAATCTTTTTTACATAGTGCGGGTGCGTGTGACCAATAGAAATTACAGCATGACCTCCATACAAATCCAAATACTTGTTCCCGTCTTTATCCCACAACCAGCAGCCTTGCGCCTTTACAGGTTCAACATTCAGAAGTGGGTAAACATCAAATGGTTTCATTTAAAAAGCTGATGGTTTAAGTTTTAGCCCAGTAGTTTCATCCAAGCCAAAAAGTAAATTCATATTTTGAACTGCTTGCCCGGAAGCACCTTTAGTAAGATTATCAATAACACTTTGAATTAGCAATTTGTTTCCATGTTTTTCAATACTCAATATACATTTGTTGGTATTCACAACTTGCTTGATATCAGGATTTTTTTCAGATACAGTAACAAAAGGATGAGATTTGTAGTAGTTCTTAAATAATTGCTTTGCCTCCTCTAGCGATAATTCAGATTTAACGTATACCGCTGCCAAAATGCCTCTGGTAAAATTTCCTCTGTAAGGAATAAAATTTATTTCTGAAGCGAAGTTATTTTGTAATTGCGTAACGCTTTGAGTGATTTCTGCTAGATGCTGGTGCTGAAATGCTTTATAGATAGAAATATTGTTGTTCCTCCAAGTGAAATGCCCAGTTGCAGATAATGCTTGCCCTGCTCCGGAGGAGCCGGTTACTGCACTCACATGTACCTCATCGTTTAATAGTTTTTTTTCAGCCAATGGAAGTAATGCAAACTGAATGGCAGAAGCAAAACATCCCGGGTTGGCAATGTTGCTTGCATTTTTTATTGCATTGCGGTTAAGTTCCGGCAATCCGTAAATGAACTTCCTGCCTATTGCCGACTGCTTACTGTCTAATCGAAAATCTTGACTAAGATCAATCATCTTTGTTTTTTCCGAAATATCGTTTTCTGCTAAGAATTTTTTAGACTCCCCATGACCCATGCATAAAAACAACACATCGATAGCATCAGAAAAGGTGGATGAAAATTTCATTTCTGTCTCTCCCAGCAAATCAGTATGAACATCGCTTAATGGATTTCCTGCATTGCTTTTGCTATGCACAAATACAATTTCAGCTTCCGGATGATTCAATAGAATTCTAACAAGCTCACCACCTGTGTAGCCAGCACCTCCTGCAATTCCAATTTTTATTTTACTCTTCATTAACTCGGTGGTAAATCATAGTTTGATTAGAAATAATTTTCGAAAAGCCTTTTACATCATCCCCACTCCAAGCGTTGTTCATCTCTCCGTATTTCCCAAACTTGGAAGACATTAAATCATGCTTGGATGTTATTCCAATAATGCTAAATCGATAAGGAGCTAAAGAAATTTTTACGCTACCGGTAACATTTTTTTGAGTGGCCTCCATAAATGTTTCTACATTTCGCATAACAGGCTCAAAGAACTGTCCTTCGTGCAACATCATTCCATACCAGTTGCCCAACTGCTCTTTCCAAGAAGCCTGCCATTTGGTTAAAACGTGTTTCTCAAGAGTGGCATGTGCTTTTAAAATAACAACAGGTGCGGCAGCTTCAAAACCAACACGACCTTTTATTCCTATGATCGTATCGCCAATATGAATATCTCTGCCAATAGCGAAAGGAGCTGCTAGCTCCTGCACTTTCTGAATTGCTAAAACTGAGCTAGAGAATTTTTTCCCATTCACAGAAATTAGTTCGCCTTTTACAAATCCAAGCTCTATATTTTCTTCCTTTTTCTTACTGAGCTGCGTTGGGTAAGCTGACTCAGGCAATGCTAAATCAGAAGTTAACGTTTCTTTGCCGCCTACGCTGGTGCCCCACAATCCTTTGTTGATGGAATATTGTGCCTTTTCAAAATTCATTTTTACTCCATGAGCCTTCAGGTAAGAGATTTCATCTTCGCGAGAGAGTTTCATTTCACGAATAGGAGTAAGTATTTTAATTTTGGGAATAAGGATATTAAAAATCACATCAAAGCGAACTTGGTCATTTCCCGCTCCCGTGCTTCCATGCGCTATGTACTCAGCATTAATTTTTTTTGCTTGATGCGCTATGGCTTTAGATTGAAATACACGTTCAGCGCTAACCGATAATGGATAAACTCCCCCACGTAATACATTGCCGTAAATTAAAAACCGAACACACTCTTTGTAATAAGAGGAAGTCTCATCCAGTGTATAATGCTTTTTTACGCCAAGTGCATAGGCGTGGCTCTCAATCTTTTTTAATTCTGTTGGGGTAAAACCTCCTGTATTAACAATGGCGCTGTGAACCTCAAGTCCTTTTTCTTTTGCCAAATAAATAGCACAGTACGTTGTATCTAATCCACCGCTGAATGCAAGTAATACTTTCTTTTTCATTTTACTTTATCTATTTTGAAGAAGCATTTCCTGAACCATCTCCTCTAAATTTTTTAAAAAGCTTATAGTTCTTTAATCTGATCCATCGTTCTACTCTTCCTATTTGTTTCCTGATGTCAAATTTCTTTTGATGATTTTGTTTAGGATCGTAGAGCATGCCGGTACATAAACACATCTTGCGACTGTTGCGAGTAAGTATATCTACATTTGGACAGCTGTTACAACCCTTCCAAAAATCATCGTCCTGCGATAGCTCTGAAAATGTAACTGGACGATACCCTAAGTCAGAGTTCATTTTTAAAACCGCCATGCTGGTAGTGATACCAAAAATTTTAGCCAAGGGATATTTTTTCCTAGACAATTCAAAAATGGCACCTTTTACTTTTGCACCCAATCCATTTTTTCTGAATTCCGGATTAATGATTAGTCCTGAGTTTGCAACATAATTTCCATGCGACCAAGTTTCGATGTAACTAAATCCTCCAAAGCGTCCATCGCGATGAAGCGCAATGATTGCTTTTCCTTCGCGCATTTTTTCAACAACATATTCGGGGGTGCGAGTTGCAATACCTGTTCCTCTTTGCTTTGCACTTTCTGAATACATAACACAAATCTCATCTGCATATTGAAAATGCGAAGAGTTTGCTTGCTGAATTATAAATTCAGAATTTGTTGTCTTACTTTGAGTCATGGATAACATTCCTATTTTTTATGCTGGCAAATATCAATATAAAATTCATTGGATGAAAATAAATGAAGAGAAATTTCATAGGAGAAACAACCTGGATATCAAGCTAGGTTAAAGCGTCAAAAGAAAAATAGATTGGACTGTGGCTCCTAGCAAGAAACCTGCATACACTTGAGCTGGCGAATGCGCTCCAAGCCTTAAGCGCGAAAAAGCTACTAATCCGGCTATGATAAATAATACAATAAGTACAGGATGAATATTTATTTGTAATCGAGCAGATATTGCTACCATCATCCCACACAACCCGCCAATACCAACCATGTGGGCGCTAACTAACCAGTAGAGATTAATTATTAAAGTAATGAGAATTAGCAATGTGGCTCCTAGCATCATGGCCTGCACCAATACTGGTACATCTACTTTTAGCAAGAAGTATGATTCGGAAAAATAAAAAGCTGCAGATGCGAGATAAGGAATTTTTCTTTCCTCCTTTGAAGTCATTTCTAGCGAATTCACTATGTTCAATCTAACTAATACAAGTACCGTAGTTAAGGGTAGAAATAAAGTAGCTAGGAGAGTAATGGAATAAAGGAAACTTTGCATTTCCATAGTAGGAATCCATAATCCTGCTTCGTTTATATTAAAAATTAAAAACAAACCCAGTGTTGGCAACAACAATGGGTGAAATAAATAAGAAACTGTCTTTGCAAATAATGTACCCTTCTCCAAACTCAATTTTATTTAGTACAAGTAGCAGTACAGTTTTGAGGAAACCCACCTGACCCATCTGCCATAACATAAGGTATGGTTAACGAACTTGTGCTGTTTAGAGTGCCAGTTCCTGAAAATTGATAAGGTCCACCTTGAGTCCCGCTAACAACATTTTGGGTAGGGATGGTTAATTTATTCCCCGAAACTGTTCCAGTAAGGTTCCAGCCTGAAGCCGCTGTGCATTTTCTATAATTAGTGATACTTACTCCATTGCTGCCAGTAGCTGTAATTGTAATTTGAAAACTCCCGCTACAACATCCATCGGTAACCGTCCAAGTCCCTGCATAATCTGCATTAGTGTAAGAACTGCTATTATTTTTATCATCTTTCTTTTTACAACCTGAAAAAGTAAAAATACTGATAGCCAAGAATAACATCAAGGAATATGTAATATTTTTTGTCATAAATGGGGTGTTATATTTTATAATAAAGGTATTAATCTAATAACGCTATGCAAATAAAGATTTAAAGCTTTTTCCTCATACGAGCAACAGGGATATCGAGCATCTCTCTGTATTTAGCTACTGTTCTGCGGGCAATATTATAACCTTGGGTGTTTAGGATTTTGGTAAGTGCATCGTCTGTAAGCGGTTTCTTCTTATTCTCGGCTTCAATGCTATCGGAGATAATTTTCTTAACCATTTTAGAGGAAACATCTTCTCCTTCATCGTTAGTTAATGCCTCATTGAAAAGCGACTTTAGAAGTATAGTTCCAAAATTTGTTTGTACGTATTTAGTGCTTGTTACTCTAGAAACAGTAGATATATCCAGCTTTACTCTGTCGGAAATGTCTTTTAGAATCATTGGCTTTAATAAAAGTTCGTCTCCAGTAAGGAAATATTCTTTTTGGTATTCCATTATATTATGCATTATTCCGTAGAGTGTATTCTGCCTTTCCTTTATGTTATTAATAAAGGATTTAGCGCCTTCTATTTTCTGGCGAACAAACTGCACTGCTTCCTGCCCTGTTTTATCTTTTCGTTGAGCGTATTCATTAAGCATTTGCTGGTATACTCTGCTTACATGTAGGTCTGGGGCATTTCTCGAGTTCAAGGATAATTCCAATACACCACTGTTGTTATTAATAATAAAATCAGGCGTAATAACCAACATGGAACGTTGATTGTCTTTTGTTGACCCCCCCGGACGAGGATTTAATTTTAGAATTTCATCAATGGCAGGCTTGAGCTGCTCTTCGGACATATTAAAGTGCTTGGCTATTTTACTATAGTGCTTTTTAGAAAACTCCTCCATTTGATCGTTCACTATTTGAAGAGCTAATCCTCTGGCTTCTGTCCATTTTTTTCTATCCAACTGAAGTCGTAAACATTCCTGAAGATCTTTTGCGCCTATACCTGCTGGGTCAAATTCGTCCTGTATAAGTTTTAATACGTTTTCTATTTCCACTTGTGTGGTAGTTACGTTTTGAGAAAAAGCTATATCATCTACTATAGATGAAAGCTCTCTGCGGATGTATCCATCTTCATCAAAGCTTCCTAATATATATTCGGCCAAAACTTTTTCATGGTCTGTAAGCTCAAGGTTTTGAAGCTGACCTGATAGATTTTCCTGAAAACTTACTGAAGATACCATCGGCATATCTCGGTCGTCATTGTCTTTGCCTTTGTTATTTACCTGTAGCTTATAACTTGCAATGTCATCATCATCATCAAAATAATCTTCAGGCGAAAACTCTTCTTTTGCTGCGTCTTCGTTATCGGCTCCTTCTAATTTCTCCTCGCGTTCTTCCAATTGCTCATCATTGGTTTCGTTCTCTTCTTTTTCTTCAAAATCCTCTTCCGTATTATCCTCTAAAGCAGGGTTAATTTCCATTTCCTCTTTAATGCGCTGCTCCAACGAAGTAATAGGCAACTGCAGCAGCTTCATGAGCTGAATCTGTGCAGGAGATAACTTCTGCAGTAGCTTTTGTTGGAACGTTTGCCTTAACATATATACGAATAACGAATAATTACGAATTAACTAATTGAAAAAACACAACCTTAAAACTCTGCATTTTTAGGAGTTCTTGGGAATGGAATAACATCTCTAACATTAGTCATCCCAGTAATGAATAGCACTAATCGTTCCAAACCAAGGCCAAAGCCGGAGTGTGGACAAGTGCCAAATTTGCGAGTTTCAAGGTACCACCAAAGCTCTTTTTCAGGAATATTCATTTCTTTCATGCGCTGCAAAAGCTTTCCATGATCTTCTTCCCTTTGAGAGCCGCCAATAATTTCGCCTACATACGGAAAGAGAACATCCATGCCGCGTACTGTTTTGCCATCTTCATTTTGCTTCATGTAAAACGCCTTAATATCCTTTGGATAATTAGTAACGATTACAGGCACCATAAAGTGTTCTACTAAAAAGTTTTCGTGTTCGCGTTGCATATCTATTCCCCAGGAAACAGGGAATTCAAATTTATTTTCTGACTTTTCTAGTATTTCAATTCCTTCTGTATAGGTTATCCTTTTAAAGGTGGAATTCTTTACTGTATTCAATCTGTTAAGTAATTCTTTATCGTAATGTTCATTTAAGAAAGCCAGGTCATCGGCACTACTTTCAAGAACGTAAGCAATAACATATTTAAGTAAGTTCTCTGCCGTATCCATGTTGCCTTCAATCTCACAAAAAGCCATTTCAGGTTCTATCATCCAAAATTCAGCAAGATGACGTGGGGTGTTTGAATTCTCGGCTCTAAAGGTTGGGCCAAACGTATATACCTGTCCAACACCCATCGCTCCAAGTTCCCCCTCTAATTGTCCGGAAACTGTTAGGTTAGTCTCCTTACCAAAAAAATCTTTTTCAAAATCTATTTTCCCATCTTTTTGAGGAAGTTTATTTAAGTCAAGTGTTGTAACACGAAACATCTCTCCTGCTCCTTCTGCATCCGACCCAGTAACAATTGGAGTGTGTAAATAAAAAAATCCATTGTCATTAAAATATTTATGAATAGCAAACGAAATATGATGACGCAAACGGAGTATAGCTCCAAATGTATTGGTGCGCGGGCGTAAATGTGCAATCTCTCTTAGAAATTCCAGCGTATGTCCCTTTTTTTGTAGGGGATATGTTTCTGAATCTGCTGCACCCAATATGGAAACTTGCTCGGCTTGAATTTCTACTGCTTGTCCTTTTCCTTGAGATTGAACTAGTATACCTTTTACGGAAATACATGCTCCCGTTGTAATTTCTTTTAATACTTCTTCTCCAAATTTTGCAATTTCCGCTACAACCTGAATGGTGTGGATGGTGCTGCCATCATTTAATGCGATAAAAGCTACGCTTTTCGCCCCTCTTCGGGAACGGACCCAGCCATTTACGGTAACTTCTTTATTATAATCTGTGGATTTAAGTAAATCTGCGATTTTCATTTGTTTCATATATAATAAAGTATAATCCACACAAAAATAATCTTTTTGACTCAAATACCTAAGTGCTATCTAATTGATTTAAAGGCAGAAAAAAGCTTAAGGAAACTATAGGAATGTTAAAAGTTTCCTTAGTTTTGCCGAGATATTATTGCAATGGATACTAAAGAAAGAATATTATTAGCAGCTCAAGAGTTATATTATAAATACGGCATTCGCAGTGTTTCGATGGATGACATTGCCAAACATCTTTCAATTTCCAAAAAAACAATTTATAAATTTTATAATGAAAAAGATGAGCTCGTAATTGAGTTAATGAAAATAAAAATAAAAGAAGATCAAAAAAAATTCAAGGAACTGGAAGAAGAATCTGATAATGTGGTGGAAGAAACCATTAAGCTTATGAAACATGTAGGAAAATTGGTTGGCGAAGTGAACCCAAACTTTTTCTACGACATACAGAAATATCACCCAAAAGCCTGGGATATTTTTATTGACTTTAAAGTACAGTTTATTTTAAAAATGGTGGAAGACGTTTTGGTGCGCGGCATTAAACAAGGGTTGATTCGACCAGAAATAAATGTGAAGATATTGGCTCGTCTTCGCATGGAAGAAATAGAAATTGGGTTTAACCCTGCCGTATTTCCATTGGATAAATTTAAAATGCTGGAAGTTCAATTATCCATATTAGAGCATTTCCTGTATGGCGTTTGCTCTTTAAAGGGTCATAAATTAATAAACAAGTACAAACAAATAACCGAAGAAGAATAATATGAATAAAGCAAAGGCAAAAAGGCAAAGGGCAAAAGGGTTAACTACCATTTGCATTGCAATGGCTTCTATGATTGGAACAGCGGGTTTGTGCCAAACTCCAAGAGATACAGGAAAATATTCCTTTTCGCTACAGCAATCCATAGATTTTGCTGTAAAAAATCAAGCACAATTTGTAAATGCAGGTATTGACGAGCAAATAGCAAGACAAAAAGTAAAAGAGACAGTAGGAATAGGTCTTCCGCAAATCTCCGCCAGCTTTGACGTAAAAGATTTTTTGGAAATTCCAACCAGTGTGATTCCTGCTCAAGCCTTTAACCCACTTGCACCACCAGATGCGTTTACGGCCGTGCAGTTTGGTATGCAGTATAATGCCACGGCAGGAGTGGAGGCTTCACAGTTAGTATTCAGCAGTGAATATTTGATTGGGCTACAAGCTACTAAAACGTATCTGGAGCTTACTCGAAAAGCTACGCAACGAACAAAAATTGACTTATCTGTTTCAGTTTCCAAAGCCTATTATACGGTTTTGCTCAACGATGAGCGCATGAAGCTGATTGATGCCAATGTTGTTCGATTAAAAAAATTGATGGACGATACCAAATCCTTAAACACTAACGGCTTTGTAGAAAAAATTGATTTGGACAGAGTAACAGTTGCATACAATAATTTGCTGGTTGAAAAAGAAAAAATTAGTCGTTTAATGGAATTGGGAAATAGTTTATTGAAATTCCAAATTGGTATGGACCAATCTGCTTCACTTGTTCTGACAGATAAAATTACCGAAGTGAAAATAACACCGCAGGCAAGTGCTGATAAATTTGATTATGGGAAACGGGTTGAATATTCTCTTATGCAATCTCAAAAAAATATCTCCCAACTTCAACTCAAGCGATATAAAATGGGATACCTACCCAACATGGTACTATATGGAAGTGCAAACGCAAATGCATTCAGAAGCAAGTTTGACATTTTCGATACTAAATTAGGATGGTACCCCATGGTGGTGGTTGGCGCACGCATTGGCGTAACTCTTTTTGATGGACTGCAAAATCAACATCGCATTCAACAAGCCAAACTGGATATGCTCAAATCGGAAAACAATTTGAAGATGATCCAACAAAGTATAGACTTAGAGGTTGCAAGCACCAAAGCCAACTTATTAAACTCCTCCTCGGCATTGGAAATCCAAAAGAAAAACATTGAGCTAGCGGAAAATATTTACAAATCTGCAAAACTGAAATACGAGCAAGGCGTAGGATCTAGCTTAGAAGTAATGAGTGCAGAAACAGGGTTAAAAGAAGCGCAAACTAATTACGTCAGCGCCTTATACGATGCATTAATTGCAAAAATAGATTACGACAAAGCAAACGGGAACATAAAATAATTATATACAAAGAATAAAGTTAAATCACTCTTATGAAAACAATTAAATATCAAATTTTGACTCTGGGGTTTTTTAGTTTAATGGCTCTAATTAGTTCTTGCGGAAGTGGCGAGACTACCAATACGGAAGCTGCAAATGCGGATTCTTTGACCAGTACAAACAAAAAAGTTAGAACTGTTGAAATAATATCCATGCAACCACAGCTATTCAATAATTATGTAGAAGTGCAAGGAAAAGTAGATGCCGATGAAAATGTTTCGGTAAATGCTGAAATACCGGGTAGCGTATCCAAAGTGAACGTTCGACTTGGGGATGAAGTTAAAGCTGGACAAGTGTTGGCGGAATTAGATTCGAAGGTTTTACAACAAGGAATGGCTGAGCTACAGAATGCATTGGAACTGGCAAACACACTTTTTGAAAAGCAAAAAAATCTTTGGGATCAACAAATTGGCACTGAAGTACAGTTTTTAGGGGCTAAAAATCAAAAGGAGTCGTTGGAGAATAAACTTGCTTCGCTCCAAGAGCAGCTACGCATGTCGAAAATTATTTCTCCAATAAATGGCGTAGTAGATGCAGTGGACATTAAACTTGGACAATCTACCATGCCTGGGCTACCAGCAGTTCGGGTTGTAAATATGAAGAGCTTGAAAGTAAAAGGAGAAGTGGGTGAATCGTATTTAGCTAAAGTAAAAACTGGTAATGATGTAATTATAATTTTTCCGGATATGATGGATACGATTCGCACAAAAATTTCATACGCTGCAAAGGTGATAAGTCCGCTAAACAGAACGTTTACTGCTACAGTAAATCTTGATGGAAAAAAAGAGTACCACCCTAATATGATTGCTGTAATGAAAATTATTGACTACGCCAACCCTAAAGCATTTATAGTTCCCGTAGGAGCTATTCAAAAAGCACAGGAAGGGAATTTTATTTTTATATCAGAAAACAACAAAGTAAAAAAAGTAAAAGTAATCGTAGGCCGCACGTATAATGGCAATGCAGAAATTCTAGAGGGGTTAAAAGAGGGAGATCAATTTATCTCAAAAGGGTATCAGGAATTGAATGAAGGAGATGCTGTAAAATTTTAATTTAAAAGTTAACCTACTGTTTGTATGAAAGATATATTCAAAGAATTTAAGCCTAGTACCTGGTCGATAAATAACAGAACCAGTATTTACGTATTTACCATCATCATCACCTTTGCGGGATTGATGTCCTTTAACAATATGCCGAAGGAAAGTTTTCCGGAAATTGTTCTTCCTCAGATATTTGTGAGCACCGTTTATCCAGGCACCTCTCCTGAGAATATGGAGAACTTGGTAACCAAGCCACTCGAAAAACAGATGAAATCTATTTCGGGAGTTAAAAAGATTACCAGTAACTCCTATCAGGATTATTCCAATGTAATTGTTGAGTTTAATACCGATGTAAAAATTGACGTTGCCAAGCAAAAAGTAAAAGATGCTGTGGACAAAGCCCGAGCACAAGATTTACCTAGAGATTTACCTGCACCTCCAAACGTAATGGACATTAATTTTTCTGAACTACCCATCATGTACGTGAATGTTTCGGGCGATTTTGATTTAAACCGATTAAAAGGGTATGCTGATAAATTAAAAGATCGGATTGAGTCACTAAAAGAGATAACCCGTGTAGACATGATTGGTGCGCTTGACCGAGAAATTCAAGTGAATGTGGATATGTTTAAAGCACAGGCAGCCCAAATATCGATTGGAGATATTGAGCGCTCCATCGGTTATGAGAACATGACCATTTCGGGAGGAACCGTAAAAATGGATGGCATGGAGCGAACCATTAATGTTAAAAAAGAATTTAAAAAAGTAGATGAACTACGCAACCTAATTATCAAATCTCCAAATGGAGCTTCCATTTATTTAAAAGAGCTTGCTGATGTAAAAGATACTTTTGAAGACCAAAAAAGTTATGCTAGACTGGCAGGAAAAAATGTTATCACGCTCAGCGTAGTAAAACGTGCGGGGGCTAATTTAATTGAAGCATCGGACAAAATTCGTGTGCTGACTGAGGAAATGCAAAAAAAAGATTTTCCAAAAGATTTGCACGTAATACTTACTGGAGATCAAAGTACCCAAACCAGAACTACGCTTCATGATTTAATAAATACAATCGTAATTGGTTTTATTTTGGTAACTATTATTTTGATGTTTTTCATGGGAGCTACCAACGCGATTTTCGTAGCACTCTCGGTTCCACTTTCTATGTTTCTGGCATTCTTAGTAATGCCCTCTATTGGTTTTACTATGAACATGATTGTGCTTTTTGGTTTACTGCTGGCACTGGGTATTGTGGTGGATGATGCCATAGTAGTTATAGAAAACACACACCGTCTTTTTGGAAACGGAAAAAGAAGTATAAAAGAAGCCGCTAAAATGGCTGCCGGAGAAGTGTTTCTTCCTGTACTTTCCGGAACCTTAACCACGCTATGCCCTTTTATTCCCCTTGCATTTTGGGAGGGAACCATTGGTGAGTTTATGTTCTTTCTTCCCATTACACTCATCATAACACTGCTTGCTTCGTTGGTAGTTGCCTACATAATGAATCCTGTTTTTGCTGTTACGTTTATGAAGCCTCATGAAGAAAAAGATGCAAATGCCTCTAAATGGACTCGTGGAACAAAGATTGTATCCGTCATATTTATTTCCTTAGCGCTGATATTTTATGTGTTTGGAAATTGGGGGATGGCTAATTTCATAATAACACTTCTTTTACTACACCTGTTATACAAGTTTGTTCTTGAGGGATGGGTAAAAAAATTTCAAAACAGAATATGGCCTGCAATCATAGAGCGATACAAAAAAGCATTAGAGTGGTCACTGAACCGACCTTGGACATGTATGTTCATTACAGTTGGTTTATTTTTCTTTTCCATATTTCTTATAACAGTTCGCGGAAAAGCGCCCACCTTTTTTCCTAGCGGTGAGCCAAACTTTGCATTTGTATATGTTACGCTACCTGTTGGAACAGACCCATCGTACACAGATAGTGTAATGAAGATAGTAGAGAAAAAAGTAAATTCTGTTTTATATCCGGGAGGAAAAGAAAATCCAATCGTGTCCTCCATGATTTCTAACGTGACTATTGCAGTAACCGATCCACAGGATCAGGATCAGGGGCAATATCCCAACCGTGGGAAAGTTCAAATAGCATTTGTTCCCTTTGCTGATAGAAACGGGGAATCCACAGCTAGCTATCTCCCTCGCATTCGAAAAGCGGTACAAGGAATTCCTGGTGCAGAGATTAGCGTAGCACAAGAACAAGCAGGGCCTCCACAGCCTAAACCTATCACGGTGGAAATTTCCGGTGACGATTTAACATTGATGGCTAAAACATCAAAAGAAGTAAAAAGATATTTGGACAGCCTGCGCATAGAAGGTGTGGAAGAATTAAAATCCGACTTTCAAGATACCAAACCAGAAATTGTTTTTGATATTGATCGCGAACGCGCAAACCGTGAGGGTATTTCCATAGGACAAATCGGAATGGAAATTCGCAACGCAGTTTTCGGACAATCTCAAACTTCTAAATACCGCGATTTGGACGATGAGTATCCAATCCAAGTGCGCTTTAAGCCCGAACAGCGAAATAACATTGATGCACTAAAAAATCTTACCATCGTTTACCGTGATATGGCTATGAACGGAATGATTAGACAGGTGCCCCTTTCCTCTTTTGCGGATATTCGCTATGAAAATACATATGGAGGAATAAAAAGAAAAGATCAGAAACGAGTTATCACTCTTTCATCCAACGTGCTAGTTCAAGGGACGGAAAATGAAGTAGCCTTCAAAGTGCAGAAAGAAGTAGAAAAATACAAAGCACCAGAGGGCCTATCAGTAGCCATGGTAGGAGCACAAGAAGAACAAATCGAAACAGGTAAATTTTTAGGAGGCGCTCTACTGACATCAATTATGCTGATATTAATAATTCTTGTAATGCAATTTAATTCTGTAAGTAAACCTATTATTATTATTTCAGAAATCGTGTTCAGCGTCATAGGTGTTCTCTTAGGAGTTGCCATTTTTGGAATGGACGTGTCTATTGTAATGACCGGTATTGGAGTTGTTGCGCTTGCAGGCATTGTTGTACGAAATGGAATTCTGCTTATTGAGTTCACAGACTTAATGCTAGAACAAGGCATGCCAGTTCGTGAAGCAATTATTGAAGGTGGAAAAACAAGAATGACTCCTGTTATCCTTACTGCTTTTGCAGCTATTCTTGGTTTAATTCCCCTGGCCGTTGGAATGAATATTGACTTTGTAACCATGTTTACCGAATTAAATCCGCACATATTTTTTGGCGGAGATAGCGTAGCGTTCTGGGGGCCCCTCTCCTGGACTATGATATTTGGGCTAGGCTTTGCTACATTAATTACTCTGATTCTTGTACCTGTAATGTACCTGATGGCATACGAGCGAAAAGCAAGAGCAATTAAAATATTAACTCATCACAAATTATTTTCCGGGTTAATGTATTTGCCTCTTATTATTCCAATTCTGAAATTTTTCACTCCAAAAGAAGTATATAGAAATTCATTAAAATGAAAACAATAATTAAAATAGAGGAGCTTGCACAATTTCTGCTTTCGTTATTTGCATTTCATTTAATGGGATTTTCTTGGAGCTGGTATGGGATATTTATTTTAGCAGCTGATATAAGTATGCTGGGATATTTGGCAAACACTAAATTGGGGGCTTTCGCTTATAACCTCGCTCATCATAAAGGAACGGCTATTGCAATACTGCTTACAGGAGTTTATTTTCAATCTCGCGAATTACAATTTGCAGGAATCATTTTACACTCCCACTCCTCCCTTGATAAAATTTTAGGATATGGGTTAAAATATTCCGATAGCTTTCAAAACACACATCTTGGAAAAATAGGCAAGCAATGAAAAGTATTATCGCAATAAGTGTTCTACTGTTTTTTTTCTCATGTGGAAAGAAAAGTGAAACAACTACCCCCACTAAAAGAGATATAACGCAGGCAATTTATGCATCCGGCAAAATATATCCAACAAACGATTATAAAGTATTTGCCAAGCTTCCGGGATATGTAGAAAAAATTCATGTAAAAGTGGGCGATTCTGTAAAAATCGGTCAACCCCTGCTCACCATAAAAAGTGAAGTGAGCGAGAAGAATGTTGAGATTGCTAAAAATCAATATGAGCTAGCATTAAAAAATTCTGGCGAAAACTCTCCTATACTTTCTGCAATTAAAGAGGATGTGAAATCGGCTAAATCTAAATTTGAGCTCGACTCACTCAATTACACTCGCTACATAAACCTAGCAAAAGAAAATGCCGCTTCCAAGATGCAACAAGATCAGGCTAAAACATTGTACGAAATTTCAAAGCAAAATTTTCAAAAAGCATTTAGCGCTTTAATCAGCACACGTGACAGACTTAATACAGAATTGGAAAATGCAAAGCTACAATTCGAAGCACAAACGTCCAACCGGAATGATTATGTGATTGCTTCGGTGTTAAACGGGAAAGTATATGACATCGTGCCAAAGGAAGGAGAATTGGTAAATAACATGCTGATGCTAATGGAAGTTGGGGATGGCAATACGTTTGAGGTGGAGTTAAGCGTTGACGAAACCGATGTATCTTACTTAAGAACCAATCAAGACATTATCTATTCCATTGATGCATATGCTGATAAATTTTTTAGCGGAAAAATTAAAGAAATATATCCTCGTATAAATCAATTAAATAAAACATCTAGAGTAGTTGCATCAATTGCATTAGAAAAATCAATAAATATTTTTTCAGGCATGTCGGTAGAAGCAAACATAATTATTCAAATAAAAAAGGGCGCATTGGTAATTCCACGCGAATATTTATTAGAAGGAAAGCGCGTAATCAGAAAATCAGAAAAAGATACGGTGGCAATACAAAAAGGAGTTGAAGATCTTGAGTTTGTTGAAATTATTAGTGGCATTGAAGAAAAAACAGAATTGATAAAGCCGTAACAGCTTCTCCTCGTTTAATAACAGAATTGCATTAGTATGCATTTTATAAAATCTCCATTACTGAAAATATCACTCCGGCATTTGGTTGCTAAAAAAAGGCAAACGCTGGTAGCTATGCTGGGCGTTATGTTTGGTATCGCCATTTTTATATTTCAAGCAGGATTAATGTCGGGCTTTCAAGTAACGTTTATTGAGCAAACCGTAAACACTACGGCAAACATCCGGCTTTTTAACGAAGCGAAAAAAGATAGAAAAAGCATTTTATCTCAAATTGATTCATTGGAAGGCTATCAACTATTTATTAGCAATCAAAAACCCAAAGAGGAACAAGCTAAAATCAGAAATGGAAAACAAATTATTGAAATCTTAGAAAAAGATAAAAATGTAATCGGCATATCTCCTTTTTTAGGCTCTCAGGCCATATTTAAATTAGGGGTTGCTCAGATGAGCGGTCGGATATCAGGGGTTGATATTGTAAAAGAGAATATTCTTTTCAATGTTCAGAAAAACAATGTTGAAGGGGATATTATAAAACTACAAACCATTCCTAATGGAATTATCCTAGGTCAAGGTCTGGCAGAATTATTAGGTGCCAAAATAGGCGATAACCTAAATGTGATTTCTCCTGCAGGAGTGACCTTGGAAATGAAAGTGGTTGGCATAAACCGTAGCGGACTTACCGAAGTAGATAAAACCAGAGCGTTTATAAATTTAAGAAATGCTCAAAAGTTTTTGCGAGTTGACGGCTCGTACATTACTGATATAAATATTAAACTTAAAAATATTGACAAGGCAGAAGAACTTGCAAAAGAATATCAGAAAAAATTTGGCTATCGAGCACTAGACTGGAAAGAGGCAAATGCAAGTATTTTTGGAATATTTAAAGTGCAAAATATGATTACTTACCTAGTAATAGTTTCCATTCTTATTGTTTCTGGTTTTGGAATTTTTAATATTCTGATGATGATCATTTATGAAAAAATGCCCGACATCGCTATCTTGAAAGCAGTAGGATATAAAGATAAAGACATTGTAAAAATATTTTTGACCGAATCACTATTAATTGGTATTGTTGGCGGTGCTTTAGGGTTGCTGCTTGGTTTTGCTCTACAACAGCTAGTTGGTTCCATAAAACTCAACATCAAAGGATTTGTATCCATGGAATACTTACAATTTAATTCCTCCCCCCTGTTTTTCATTTTCGCATATTTTTTTGCGCTAGTTGTCACTGCCATTGCAGGGTACATTCCGGCTCGCAAAGCCTCTAAAGTAGATGCCATCGAAATTATACGATCAAAATGAGTGCCGGAAAAAATATCATAGAATCTAAAAACCTCAATAAGTTTTTTCATGACCCGGTAGAATTTCAGGCATTAAAAAATATAAATATAAGTATAAAACAAGGAGAATTTGCATCCATCGTAGGCGCATCCGGGAGTGGAAAATCAACTTTACTATATGTGCTGAGCACATTGGATACTGATTACAATGGACATATCTATTTTGACGGTGATGATTTAAGTTTAAAAAGTAAAAATGAATTGGCTGCCATACGAAATGAAAAAATTGGTTTTGTCTTTCAGTTTCATTATTTGCTTCCTGAGTTTACTGTGTTAGAAAATGTGGCCTTGCCTGCCATTAAACTCGGGAAATATTCTCAAGAGGAAATTGATGAACGAGCAATGGATAAGTTGAAAATCCTTGGACTGGAAGATCAAGCCATGAAATTGACAAATAAACTTTCTGGAGGACAACAACAGCGAGTAGCAATTGCAAGGGCATTGATTAATGACCCAAAAATAATTATGGGAGATGAGCCTACAGGGAATCTGGATTCTAAAAATTCAAGAAACGTATTTGACATCCTCAAGGAATTAAAAGAGAATTTTAATCAATCCATACTCATCGTTACGCACGATATGGATTTTGCAAACAAAACAGACCGAATTATCACCCTACACGATGGGGAAGTGATTAGCCAATAAATTCCTATTAATTCTTATATTTGACTCCTCTATTAAATGAAACACCTTTTCATGATATTATTTCTGTTCCTTCTTTTTGAAAAAGAAGCGTTTCAGCAAAACAGTACTTCCCCTAAGGATTCAATTGATTTCTACGACATGTCTTTGGAACAGCTTTTGAACTTAAAAGCACATGGCGTTCCTTCAGAACTGGAAGAGCTTATTAATTCTTTGATTCTTGCTGCTTCTAAACGACCTATGACAGCTCGCGAATCTCCGGGCATTGTTACACTTATTACCGATGAAGAAATACAAAATTCTGGAGCCCGAGATTTGATTGATGTACTCCGCCTAGTACCAGGAATCGATTGTGGAGTTGATGTGGATGGAGTGGTAGGAATTGGCACTCGGGGGCTTTGGGCGCACGAAGGAAAAATATTAATCTTAATAGATGGACAACAAATAAATGATTTATTATTTGGAATTACCTCCTTTGGCAATCACTTTCCAATTGACCAGATAAAAAAAATTGAAGTGGTACGAGGACCAGGCTCAGCTATTTATGGTGGGTATGCTGAGTATGGAGTTATAAATATCATAACCAAAAGCGCTTTGGATAATCCGGGTATGACTATTTCTGCTACAGCCGGACAAATGCAAAATGTAATGGGAAGAAGAAACATTAACTTGTCTGCCGGCAAACAAAACAAAGATTTTCAGTTTTCATTAGGTATATTTCTTGGGAGCGGCAACCGAAGCGATCAAACATTTAACGATTTCTATGGAAATTCCTACGACATGTCTAAGAACTCTCAGCTAAATAATACACATACAAATTTGGGACTTTCGTATAAGGGTTTTAGTGCAAGATGGATAATGGACCTATACAACACAACATCTCAGGATGGGTATGATAATATTTATCCGAGTCAATACCCTGTAAATTTTACATCGCATTTTACGGAGCTGAAATATGTTGCCGAAATTGGAAAACATAAAAAACTTACTATAACGCCCAAGTTCAACATGAAGTACCAACGGCCCTGGGAAACTGTTTGGGAATTGGATTCAATTTTCCCAGATTACAGTAAAACTACTACTCGCTATACAGGAAATGTTACGGCCTCGTATAATTTAACTCGTAAAATAAATTTTATTGCTGGCGCTGAAGTGTTTGCGGATAAAGCAATTGATAATGTAGATAGTAGTTATTTTTCAAATGGAGAAAAAGAAGTGAGCTACCTCAATCAAGCCTATTTCTTTCAAGGACTTGCAAAAACCCGCTATGTAAATATTATTGCTGGCGCACGCTTAGACAATCATAATGTATACGGCTCTGCTTTTGTTCCAAGAATTGGATTAACAAAAAAAATAAAAAAGACTCACTTCAAAATTCTTTACAGTAATTCATTCCGAGCTCCAACTATAGAAAATATAAATCTTAGCACCGAAATTAAGCCAGAGCTTACGCAAGTACTAGAATTAGAGGCTGGGTATCAACTCACAAGAAAATCCTTGTTAACAATAAACTTTTTTGATATTACCACTAAAGACCCTATTGTTTACTTCTTTGATGATTCCCTACAAACAGATAACTACAAAAATTTTGGAGGCGCTGGAAGTCAAGGCTTAGAGTTAGAGTATAGAATGCGCGACAAATGGGGCTATCTAATTTTCAATTACTCTTACTATTCGGTGGCAGGAAAAAATAAAATAGCAGATTATGAAGTACCTGAAAATACTGCTGCACTGTTAGCCTTCCCTAACCATAAAGCCAATCTTAGCTTATATATTAAGTTGGGGAAATATTTTAGCGTGAGTCCTTCCCTTTCATACATTGGAGATCGGTATGCATACACTAGTGTTGATACCGCTGGCAATTCAGTTATTGAAAAACTTCCTGGACTTTTACTAGCTAACTTATACTTTAACATTACAAACTTAAAAAGGGGATTAACAATAGGGCTTGGTTGCTACGATATTTTAGATTCTAAATACACATTTATTCAGCCTTATAACGGCTATCACGCTCCGCTGCCAGGGCCTTCGCGGGAGCTGTTGTTTAAAATAACTTATGCGCTAAAACCTGCTCCAAAAAATCAATGAGTCGATTTATAAAATATAATATTTTGTTAGCTACTTTTTCGATTCTTTTTTCGATTCAGACTACCAATGTGCATTCTCAAGATATTGATCCCAAAGCATACACCTTGTTCTTATATAACTTCATGAAATATGTTGAATGGCCTACTACAGAAGGTGATTTTATAATAGGTGTCGTTGGCGATTCGCCTATAAAAACCGAATTACATACGCTTGCAAAAAACAAAAAAGTTAAGGGAAAACAAATAGTGGTAATTAGTGTTTCATCTACCAGCGATGCGCTACTATGTAATATGATATTTATTCCTGCCGGAAAAAGCACAGAGCTTAAATTAATTTCTGAAAAAATAAAAGGCAAATCTATTTTGCTTGTTGCAGAGCGCGAAGGTCTAGCTAAAAAAGGTGCAGCCATTAGTTTTTTTATTGGCGATGACGACTCTTTAAAATTTGACGTCAACAAAAATGTAATTGATAACCAAAGCCTGAAAATCGCCTACATTCTACTTCAACTTGGGATACTC
>Ga0163149_10000221_pt1 | contig 74627 bp, 61 predicted proteins | sample OliLakLV19MP5G1_FD_148604 | JGI IMG/M metagenome (GOLD analysis project Ga0163149, IMG submission 148604) | Freshwater microbial mat bacterial communities from Lake Vanda, McMurdo Dry Valleys, Antarctica - Oligotrophic Lake LV.19.MP5.G1 | ecosystem: Environmental > Aquatic > Freshwater > Lake >...
AGGCATATTAATATCAAGGAATACCAGCTCTACAGGTTCTGTAGTGATCCCCTTCAGGGCCTCGCGGGCATTTTTGTAATTACCCTGTAATAAAAGCCGCTCTTCCTGCCCGATAAAATCTTGCAGGATATCCCGGGCGATAGGCTCGTCGTCTATTACTGCACAGCTTATCTTTTTCATGATAAATTCAGTTTTAAAGTTACTGAAAAGTGGTTGTTTTCATGCCGTAGCTGCATATCGTATTTCCCTTCGTATTGCAGGTTCAGGATATGTTTGACGCTATTGATACCGATCCCTTCAGGAGTAGTTGTTTCATAATAGCTGTTGTCTACACGGAACAGAAGCTCGTTTCTTTGAACCTGCAGGATTACCTTCATCCAGTTCTTATCAGACTTCTCCTTCATCCCATGTTTGAACGCATTTTCCACAAACTGGATCAGCAACAGGGGCAATATGGTTTGCCTGTTGTGATCACCTTCCACTTTCATCTCGATCACCGTATCCTGCTCATAACGTAATTTTTCTAGGGCGATATAGCTTTGTAAAAAGCTCAATTCCTGGCTTAGCAATACTTTGGGTTGGTTACAATCGACGATCACATACTGCATAATATTGGACAACTGGTGTAAAGCGACAGATAGTTTTTCACTATTGCCCCGGGCCAGACCGTACAGGTTATTGAGGGTATTAAAATAAAAATGCGGGCTTAGCTGCTGCTTTAGCAGGTTCAGCTGTATGTCCTTATTGATCACCGCCAATTGAATCCGCTGGCGCTCGGCTTTTTGGTATTCATAATAGAACTTAAGAGCATAGAAGGCGGAAAGTTTTAAAACATACTTACCGATATCAGTCCAGGACCTATAAATAAAGGAAGCAAAAGAACGGGATGGAGTTGCTTCCCGTACCAGCCAGTCCTGCGCCGAATGAAAAATCCCATACAGGAAACTGATCCATAAAAAATAATGCACCAGGAACAGCGCAATATTCAGCACCACTACTTTCCATTGTGTAAGATGATAAAATTGGTTTAGGCAAAGCCATAACAAACCGGTAAAGAGTAAATGCTGCAGCCAGTTGACAAGGTAAAATGCTGGCGGTAATACGCATTGGCTGCATTTGCTCCGGGTAATGATATACTGGCTGACAAGTATAAATATCTCTATAAGTACGTAGATAAGAAAAGCCTTTCTCCAGAAGTTTTTACTCCAGCGCTTTTCTTCCTGGCCGACAGGGCCCAATATAGTGATATCATCTTTCCGCATCCAGTTTTATATTAAGTTTAAACTGACCCTCGTCAGCAGAATAACTCATTATATATTTTTCCGGGTAGAGCTCCTTTAATCTTGTTTGCATAGCGTCATCCGGTATAAAGCCTAAATTCCCGGGGTTAGTATCTGCGGTAACAATAAGCTCCATATCATTCCCTGAAAACTGCAGCAACATCCTAAAATCAGCTTTCCCCGCAACCGGCTGTTCTGTAACGATCTTATCAATGATACCCGTCAATAGGAGTGGTGCGATTTTCAGTTTCTCATGCTCGCCCGTTACTTCCATATCAATATTGGAACAATTACCAAGCTGCTGGTTTTTTAATTGGATATAATTGCTAAGAAACTGTATCTCTTTTTTCACTGCGATCAGTTTTTCCTTGGCTTCGTAAATCACATACTCCATCACTTTGGCCAACTGCAGTATGGGGCCTGTTGCATTGACAGGTTTATCATCAGCTACCTTCCGCAGGTGCTGGATGGTTTTAAAATAAAAAGAAGGATTCAGGTGCCATTTCAGCATCTTCAACTGAAGCTCTTTGTTAGCAATGGCTAGCTGCAACCGTTCTTTTTCTGCCAACCGGTAATTATAAAAATAAGCGGCTAAATAAAACCATAACAGGCGGAAAGCATGCTTGATCAATTGGTAATTCAGGTAAGCGTACTGGTCTCCCTGGTCAAGTATTGCCGGCAGGCGTTTATTTTCAGGTCTTGTTATTTCCAGCAGGTTGTCATACAGGTACCCGATCGCATCCTGCACCGGGCCAAACCACAGGTAACTGTAGATAATATAGAACCCGAGGTTGACCAACACCTGGACAATGACCTTTTTTTTCCGAACCGACCATGCCACCCACCAGATAGGCCATATCAACAGGCATTGGAAGAACCACATGAGCAGGTGAACCTCGATGATACTGACCGGCTGGCTTCCAAAATTATTAAGGACTATAAAAAAAAGCAGTTGAATAGTGGCTTCCATCAATGCATACAATGCAAAGACCTTTAACCAGTAGTTGGCCTCGGATGTATGATGGAGTGGCCAGCGCATGTACTAACACTAAAGTTACTGAGATGATGGGCAGCAATACCCTTTGAAAGGCATATTTCTATGGAAACACCCGGTTCTTCAACCAGGGGTGAATGGGGTTCAATTGACGAATCGTCACTTTATTTCTTTCACTGCCTTCCACATAAGGTCGGCTACAAACTGGTTACCTTTTGCATTCAGGTGTACCCTGTCGTAAGTGAGTATATTTTTCTCCTGGTTATCAGGGTTATTGGTTTTATAATATTCCAGGAATTGTTTACGCAGATCCACCAATGGCAGGTTGTTCTTTTTAGCCATATCCCGAATGATATTACTGTATTTATTCAAATCCCCGTCCAATGAATTGGAAAAATCGGTCTTCTCTCCAACAACTGCTGGTGTACAAAGGATAGCTTTGATTTTTTTATCTTTCAGTTTTTTCAGTATCGCCAGGTAAAATTTCTCAAACTTATCCGCATCGGTACCGGTACCCAACAGGGATTTATGCCAGACATCATTCACCCCTACATAAATGACCACGACATCGGGGGATTTGCTTAGCACATCATCTTCCAATCGTAAAAACAAGTCATATACTTTGTTGCCACTAATACCGGACCCCACAAAATCATATTGCTCCGCTTTCCCTTCCAGCTTGCTCATACTATCCACCCGGGTCACATAACCTCCGGGCTTCACTCCAAGTTCAGTAATGGAATCACCGAAGAATATCACGTTGGTTTTTTTTTGCGCAGTAAAAGCAAAAGAGATAAATAAAATGGAGGAAATAAATAATAGCCTTTTCATAGTGAAGTGTTGATTGTTAAATATACAAAAGCCTGCCGACTGGCACCGGGATAAGAGATGCTTATTTGCTGTAAGAAAGTTGCTTTGTTAATGAATTTTAAATGAAGAACCTCCGTTGCTATTTAAAGTGTCAGACACTTGGCATCACTCCACACTCACCTGCTTTTTGATTACGGCCCCATCACTGGTTTCGAATAAATATTTTCTCTCCCTGATAAGGTAGCCGTTGCCCTTTTCACAAAAATGGACTTTCAGGTTCTCAATACTGATGGGATTACCATCGGGGATATCGGCGATATTGGAATGGAGAATATCATGCCCGTCAATGATCACCACCAGCCCGCTGCCGATAGCTTCCATTTTATTGCCCTCTGTTACCAGCATACCAGTGTCCTCTCCCAACCCGATTCCAATACAACCGGGATTGGCGGCTACCGCCTGGGCCAGTCTGCCAAAGCGACCCCTTTTTTCAAAATGCGAATCAATAATTACTGAATTCAAAAACCCAAGACCCGTGGTGATCTTTACTTCACCTTTCAAATGGGCCCTGGCAGCATTTCCTTCATAGATCATCGTATTGCTCATCGCCATGGCACCGGCACTGGTTCCGGCTACGAGGAAATTTTCATCCTTGTATCGTTGTTTCAGAATAGAAAGAAATTCGGTTCCACCATCTGTAGCACTGAGCCGCAATTGGTTGCCGCCGCTGAACATCACCGCATCGCAGTGGCGGATGCGATCGATATATTCGGGATTCATCGCATCCTGCCGGGTGCGGATATGCAACAGACCGATATTGGTGCAGCCAATTTTTCCAAATGCATTCAGGTAATTTTCTCCCACTTCGTAAGGGATCATCGAAGCCGTGGTAATTACTTCGATCCTGGAGCCGGGTCCGCCGGCATGCTCGACCACCTGACGAAGAATACCCAATTCAAAAAAGTTGAGATTATTGCGGTGAAGCCCATCCATTTCCAGGTCTGCTCCTTTATGTTCGGCACCGCCTATGGCAATCAGTTTTCCTTTCGGATTACTCATTCATTGAGATTTGATTACTGACAAATGTAATTGAAAAATAATTTATTGTTAAGAAGAACAAGGCGCTATATCCAAAAAAGAGAACAAGTTGTGGATATGTTGAAAAAAACGACCGGGATTAAGCTTGGCGGATTCTTGACAACCTGTCTTTTATAAAGTATACGACAATCCCTGCTATGGCAATTAAACTGCCCCATACAGCAAACCAACCAGTTGAAATAAACAGGAATATCCATATAGCCAGTGATATGATAACCGGTAACGGGAAGAGCCACATTTTAAAAGGAAGTTCTTTGATTCCAAATTTTTTTCGAAGCAATGAGACTCCCACCCCTTGCGCCATAAACTGCACTACGATCCGCATGGCCAGGATAGAACTGATAACATCGGACAGCCTGAATAGCAGGCTGAATACAAAACCCACCGCACATAAAACGATAAGCGAAACATACGGAAAGTTTTTGCTGGGATGTAATTTGGCAAAGGGTTGAAAGAAATTTCCATCCACGGCGGCAGCATAAGGCACTCTTGAGTAACCCAGCACTACGGCAAATAAAGATGAAAAGGCGATACAGAGAATCAATACCGTAACAATGATACCGGCCTGCTGGCCATATACTATTTCCATAAAGGTGCTCACTAAATATTTATCATCCGACTTAACCACCTGCCAGGGAATCACCCCCATTACACTGATGTTCATTAGTAAATACAAGGTGGAAATGCCAATGATCGAAATAAAGATGCTACGGGGAATATTTTTCCCCGGATTCTTTATCTCCCCGCCGAGATGACAGACATTGTAATAACCGAGATAGGCATAAACGGTTTTAACGGATGCCTGTCCGATCGCAGCCCAGAAAGCCAGGGTAAAAAAAGATTCATTCCCGGTGGGCATTAATTTTACGGATTGTTGTTGCCCTATCATTCCACTGACGATGATCCAGACAATGGTTAGCACCACGATGCTTCCCATGATCACAGATATCTTACCGATGGTTTCGATCTTCCGGTAGAGCAATAAAAAAACAAGGATCACTAATCCACCAGACACCATTTTTTGTTGCCAAAAATCCAGCGGAACAATATAAGTAAGGTATTGTGCAAAACCTATCGATGCTGAAGCAACGACCAGGGGTGCCTGGATGGAAGTTTGCCATACAAATAGAAAACTCATCAGTTTACCACCCTTTGGCCCGAAAGCAATGCGGTGAAAATTATAGGTACCACCTGCCAGTGGATATTTGGCACCCAACTCACTCCATACCATGGCATCCATAAAAGCAGTAAAGGCGCCGAATATCCAGGCCCAGATAAAAAGGCCACTATCGAACCGGGCTACCACGAAAGGCATCACCACAAAGGGGCCAATCCCCACCATATCTATCATGTTAATAGAAGTAGCCTGGAGCAGGTTTATTTTACGGTTGGTAAGCAAAGAAGTTAATGGTTTGGGGTTTATGGTTTTGTACTATAGTTTGAAAATCATTACTGGCGCAAATGGTTTTTTGACGAGGAAAATATTTTGCTATCGCCCGTAATTTAAATCCCTTTGAGAATAATTATTAAAGACCTGTTTTCGAATTCCGGAAATACAAGTTATATCGTTGCGGAAATAGGAAGACCGGGGATGCCAGAAATATTATCCACGAAAATATTGCCGCAACTTCTACCGCAGATGAAATCACAACGTATTTACGCCACTGCGATATGTTTAAATTTTTGCAAAAGCAATTATACCTTCCACCAGCACATCAAGATTCTTGGTAGTCGTATAAACATTCGGAGTTACTCTAATGCCATGGATATTCTCCCATTCAATACCTACCACATGTACCCGGTACTTATCTAAAAGAAAAGAATCGAGTTCAGCTGTTTTTTTCCCCTCTATCCCGATATTACCGATCGCACAGGCCCATTTCGGATGAAGAGAAGTATTCATTTTTATTTTAGGAATAGTTTTGATCTTGTCCATCCAGTAATTCTTCAGGTAGTGCAGTCGTTTTTCTTTTCGTTCGCTGCCGATCATATCATGAAATTCAATGGCTTTGCCAATAGCCTGTTCAATATAGAAAGGCCGGGTACCCAGGTTCTCGAATTTGCGGATATCATCTTTCAGCGGATTATCGCTGGTGGCGAATAGCGGATAAATGTTTTTTATTTTTTCCTTTCTTACATACAATAACCCCGTTCCGATAGGAGCATATAGCCATTTGTGGAGGCTTGCAGCAAAATAATCTGCGTCCAGATCAGGTATCTTGAAATCGAAATGAGCAAAACTATGTGCCCCGTCCACCACCACTTCTATTCCCTTCTTGCGGGCTTCAGCTGCAATTTTTTTTACCGGTAGTATTTGACCGTTCCAATTGATGATATGCGTAATATTCACCACTTTGGTCTTTGTCGTAAACACATTGACATATTGTTGGGCCAGGTAATTTTCATCTTCGCTGGGCAGCTCAAGATTTACCCAAACTAATTTTATACCATCTCTCAGCTCTCTTTGCTTATAGGCATTGATCACATTGGGATAATCTTGTTTAGCCAGTACCACTTCATCACCAGCTTTTAATTGCAGACCGAAAATGACTGTTTCCAATCCTTCGGATGAATTTCGGTTGATAGCAATTTCTTCCGGGGAGCAACCCGCCATCTTTGCCAGGTTCTTTCGTAAAGGCTCCCGACCCTGGTCCAATATCCTCCACATATAATAACTCGGCACTTCATTGCAGAGGTCATAATATTTTTTCATGGTATCCTGCACTGTTTTGGGTGCAGGGCTTACACCACCATTGTTCAGGTTGATCATGCTGGAAGAAACCGTGAACGATTGCTGGATATAATACCAGAAATCTTCTTCCGTTGCCAGGGCATCGGGAGACATACCATCTGCATTGCGTAAAGCCGTTTCCAGGTTTCGGCTCCAGGCTGGTTGGGTCATTGATGCAAAAAAAGCAGTAGCAGAAAAAGCACCAGCTCTTTGCAAAAACCGTCGGCGGTTAGTTCCGGGCATATAAATTGATTTATATAAATGTACCGAAAATAATAAGCCCTATCCTATTACCCGGTTGAATAGGATAGTCGCCTACTCCGGGTGTGTTAGTATAGTATCCCAGGTATATTAATTCCTGGGATAAATTTTTGCCAGACCGGGCGGCAGGTGGTGATTCGTTTTTCCATGGCGGGTAAAAATGGACAATCTGACAACTGGAAACAGATAAACGAATTACTATTATTGGTTACAAAAAATAAAAAAACTAACTTCCAATTTCAACAACTGACATTATGCAAATACTGGAAATTAAAGTACTGAAGGGGCCGAATTACTGGAGTGTGAACCGTACCAAACTGATACAGATGAAGCTGGACCTTGAGGAACTTGAGCAGCGGCCGACCAATACTATTCCCGGTTTCAGAGAACGGCTGGAAGCGATGTTTCCGACCATGATCGAGCATCGCTGCAGTGAGGCCATTCGTGGTGGTTTTTTCCAACGGGTAGAGGAAGGCACCTGGATGGGGCATGTTATCGAACATATTGCTCTGGAGATCCAGACACTGGCTGCCATGGACACTGGTTTTGGAAGGACCCGGACCCCGGATGGTGAAAAAGAAGGTGTTTACTATGTTGTCTTTAGTTATATGGAAGAAGATGCCGGATTGTATGCAGCCAAAGCATCTGTCCGCATTGCTGAGGCATTGATTGATGGGACAGCATACGACCTGGCAAATGATATTCAACAGATGCGGGAGATCAGGGAAGATACCCGTCTTGGACCTTCTACCGGTTGTATTGTTGAGGAAGCGGCTAAAAGAGGTATTCCCTATATACGGTTGAACAAAGCTAGTCTGGTGCAGTTGGGGTATGGTGTCAATCAAAAAAGGATCAGGGCCACTATTGCTTCCACTACCTCCAATATAGCCGTGGACATTGCCTGCGATAAAGAAGAAACGAAATTATTGTTAGAAGCGGCAGAGATACCGGTGCCTAGAGGAACCGTAGTAAGAACAGAAGAAGGATTAGATGAAGCCATTGAAAAATTCAAGTACCCATTGGTCATAAAACCTATTGATGGCAATCATGGTAAAGGGAATACAACTAATATCATCAACCGGGATCAGGCTATCAAAGCTTTTGAAGCAGCGAAGGTCTACAGCCGCAGTGTTATTGTAGAGCGGTTCATTACCGGTTATGATTTCCGCTGCCTCGTGATCAATAATAAATTTATTTGTGCTGCTTTAAGAACACCCGCATCAGTAGTGGGTGATGGTGAACACAGCATTCAATGGCTGATCGATGAGGTCAATAAAGATCCCCGCCGTGGTTTTGGTCATGAGAAAGTACTGACACAGATCACCATGGACCAGTTTACGCAGAAAATGCTGGATGATGCAATGATCAGCTTAGCGACCGTTCCTTCAAAAGGGCAAAGGGTAATCCTGAAACCAACCGCTAATCTTTCCACCGGTGGCACTTCTACTGATGTTACCGATGAAGTACATCCTGCCAATATTTTTATGTTTGAACGGATCGCCAGAATTATTGGCCTCGATATTTGTGGTATTGATGTGATGGCAACTGACCTGAAAACTCCTGTTGCAGAAAATGGAGGTGCTATACTGGAAGTAAATGCAGCCCCGGGTTTCCGGATGCATATCGATCCTTCGGAAGGTCTGCCAAGGAATGTAGCCGAGCCAGTGGTAGATATGCTGTTTCCAAAAGGAAGTGCAGGACGTATTCCCATTATTGCGATCACGGGTACCAATGGTAAAACAACTACCACAAGACTAACCGCACATATAGCCAAATGCGCCGGTAAAAAAGTGGGTTACACCACATCAGATGGAGTATATATCCAAAACCAAATGATGATGAAGGGTGATTGCACCGGCCCGGTATCTTCGACATTTGTCCTGAAAGATCCAACAGTTGATTTTGCTGTACTGGAATGTGCAAGAGGTGGAATATTAAAATCAGGGCTGGCATTTCAAAATTGTGAAGTGGCAGTAGTGACCAATGTAGCAGCCGATCATATGGGCCTTGGCGGTATTCATACTATTGAAGCAATGGCGAAGGTCAAAGCCGTTGTTCCGGAAACGGTCTTCCCGCATGGTTATGCCGTACTCAATGCAGATGATAATTTAGTCTACCAGATGAAAAGCGGCCTGCGTTGCAATATTGCGTTGTTCAGTATGGATGAAAACAATCCCCGCATCAAAGAACATTGCAGCACCAATGGCCTGGCCTGTGTATATGAAAATGGTTTTGTCACGATCATGAAAGGCAACTGGAAGATACGGGTGTTGCCGGCTAAAAGTATTCCACTGACCTTTGAAGGCAAAGCCACCCATAATATCAATAACTGTTTACCGGCCGTACTAGCTGCTTATTTATTCCGCGATATTACCATTGAAGATATCCGCTCCGGCCTGCAAACCTTTATACCCAGCGAAAGCCTGACACCTGGCCGGTTAAATTTTTTCCATTTTAAAAATTTTACCATGCTCGCAGATTTTGCGCACAACCCGCATGGTTTGAAATTGCTTTGTGATTTTGTCAGCAAACTGGATTACCCAACCCGTATTGGAGTCATTAGCGGAACGGGTGACCGCAGGGATGAAGATATTCGTGAGCTGGGTGAAATATCTGCCCGTCATTTTGATGAGATCATCATACGTTGTGATAAAAATCTGCGGGGTAGAACGGCGGATGAGATTATTGAGTTACTAAAAGAAGGTATTATGAGTGTAAACCCCGATATGCCCATTGTGACTATTCCCAATGAGGACCTGGCCCTGGATTATATTTATGAAAATGCCAAACAGGGTGCTTTATATACCATTATGTGTGATGTGGTGGCAAGGGCGCTTGATAAGATCAAGGAATTAAAAGAACGGGAGGAGAGAGAAGCGATGATTGTGTAGTTTGGAAGAAGGCTGTGGGCTTGGGGCTGCGGGCTATTAACGGATGAATTACCGAAAAAGACATGATTTTGATGACGGATTAACGTTGCGTGATCACGAGTGCCGGATTAACTTTCATCTAAAATAAAATGAAATATTTTAAGAACCTGGATATCTGGCAGTTTGGGTTCCAGATCGCAAACAATTGCTTTGAAATCGTCGAAACTTTTCCAGGTTCAGAGAAATGGGGATTGGCAATTCAGATCACCAAGGCCGGGGTCTCAATTCCATCAAATGTAGCGGAAGGCAGTACCCGGTCCAGCGAAAAAGACTACAACCGGTTCATTGAGATTGCCCTGGGATCTGCTTTTGAATTAGAAACGCAGCTTTTGTTATCAAAAGCCCGCAAACTCGGGAAGCAGGATTTTATTGAGAAAACGCTGGAACTTTTAGATCGGGAACAAAAAATGCTGATCTCCTTTTCTGCAATCCTGCAAAAAAAGCCCTTCAACCGGAAAAGCTAATATTGCTGACCGGTTGCAGCCCTGAGCGAACAGCCCTGAGCCCGAAGCGCTGTATTCCCAAATTCCATTTGGCCCCAAACCTTCCAAGCCTTATTTTTGCACTCCAAATAAAGAGCCTTTCATAATGCTCTGGGTAATGACCCATGGTGTAATGGTAACACTACTGATTTTGGTTCAGTTATTTATGGTTCGAATCCATATGGGTCAACAAGAAAGAGCAAACGGAGCAATTCCAGTTTGCTCTTTTTATTTACCGATCATATATTTTTAAATATTTACACCACAATAGTAGTCCCATCTTCGGGGGCAACAATATACATTTTCAAAGTCTTACCAGTTTCCTTTTGATACTTTTCAGAAAAGCGTTGAAAGATCCCGTCAATTGCATCCTCCTGTATTAAGTTTATAGTACAGCCCCCAAATCCGCCACCCATCATCCGGGCTCCTGCAATAGCAGGTTCTGCTTTGGCCCAACCGGCCAGCAGGTCCAGCTCCTTACAACTCACTTCATACAACTGACTGAGCCCATCATGCGTTTCAAACATTTTCTGTCCGAAGCCGGCAATATCATTTTTTAGTAAAAGCTCACAGCCAACCTGGAGCCGTGCAATCTCTTCCACAACAAAACGGCAACGATCATACACTGTCGGGCTCGCTAAACGGATCAATTCTGTTTCCAGCATTTCTTCGCTCACATCCCTTAAGCTTTTAACCTCCGGGAATTTTTGTTGCAACAGGCTGACACCTTCCTCACATTGATGGCGGCGCAGGTTATACTCACCTCCCACCAATGCATGTTTTACCTGGGTATCAAATAGTACAATTTTATACTCCGCTAACGATAATGGAAAATAACTATAAGCAAGACTACGGCAGTCTAATTGTATCACCTGGTCTTTTTTTCCCATCATACTGGCAAACATGTCCATGATTCCGCATTTCATTCCTACAAACTCATTCTCCGCCTGTTGCGCAATTTTAACCATGTCCAGCCTTTCCAATTTCAATTGAAACAATTCATTCAATGCAAAAGCTGTAGCACATTCCACGGCAGCTGAAGAAGACATGCCGGCTCCGATCGGCACATCGCAGGTAACAACCACATTGAAGCCGCCCAGGGAATGACCTTTTTTTATTAATTGATCGGCCACGCCCAGCAAATAAGAAGACCAGTGTCCGGCTTTTGGTTGCAAATTTGGAAGGCTGGTCTCGTAACCTTCTTTCAGATTCTCTGCATATAAATGAATGGCATTATCGCTACGACGACCGATGGCAATATAAGCAGCCTTATCAATAGCAGCCGGCAATACAAATCCATTATTATAATCTGTATGCTCACCGATCAGGTTGATACGACCCGGTGAACGGGTAATTAGTTCCGGTTCCCCAAAGAATTTATTAAATACCGTTCTCACCTGACCGGCCATTTTATTTTGCGCAATCGTACTCATTATACCGGACAAATTAATTCGTTGAAACAATTGACTCCTGCATGCTTCTTATAATTCCTACTTCAAGGCCTCTTAATTCAGCTAATCCTCTCAGCCTGCCAATTGCTGAATACCCCGGATTGGTCTGTTTCTTCAGATCATCCAGCATCTGGTGACCATGATCGGGGCGCATAGGAATAGACAATTTTCTTTTTTGCATCAACTTCACAATCTGTTTCACTACCGCATACATATCAACATCTCCGTTGAGATGGTTGTCCTCGTAAAAGTCGCCCCACTCGTTTCTCCGGGTACTGCGTAAGTGGATAAAATTGATACGGTCCCCAAACTGTGCTACCATTTCCGGCAATTGATTATCTGGCCGCACACCGAAAGATCCTGTACAAAAACACAATCCATTGGACATTGATGGAACTGCTTCGATCAATGCTTCGATCAATGCTTCGATATCGGCAGCGGAGCTGACCACTCCTGGCAAGCCCAATACAGGGTAAGGGGGGTCATCCGGATGTATGACCATCATAATTCCGGCCGATTCGGCAACAGGAATTATTTGCTGCAGGAAATAGATCAAATTATTTCGAAGTGCTGCCGCATCGATACCCTGGTAGGCATCCAGGGCTTGTTGAAATTTTTCCAGTGTAAAACTTTCTTCACTACCGGGCAATCCTGCAATGATATTTCTTTGTAATAATTGTTTATCTGCTTCGCTCATCTTCGAAAATCGTTGGGTAGCCCTTTCTATTTCCCTTTGAGTATAATCAGCTGCTGCATTTTTTCTTTTCAGCATAAACAGATCAAATGCCATGAATGCCGCTTTTTCAAATCGCAGCGCCTTGCTTCCATCTTCTACTGTATAAGCCAGGTCGGTTCTTGTCCAGTCCAGCACAGGCATAAAATTATAGGTCACTGTTTTGATAGCGCAGCTGCTTAAGTTGTGAAGAGATTGTTTGTATGCATCAATATATGCCTGGAATGAGGGCCCTTGCGTTTTAATGGCTTCATGCACGGGCACACTTTCTACCACCGACCACGCTAGCCCCGCAGCTTCGATCTCCTCTTTCCGTTTGGTAATTTCTTCTATGGTCCATACTTCCCCATTCGGAATATGATGCAAAGCCGTAACGACAACGGAACAGCCGGCTTGTTTAATATCCGCCAAACTCACAGGGTCATTCGGCCCAAACCAGCGCATGGTTTGCTGCATGGTCCATTCAGGTTTATTATAAGAAATCATATCCTTCAAAGTAGTCAGTGTAATTTGCTAATAAATATACGGAGAGAAAAACTCAAAGCTTTTGAAAGCATTCCTGTAAACTGTCCTTCCAATTCTTCAGTTTAATTCCAAACGTTTGCTGAATCTTTGATTTATCCAACACCGAATAGGCTGGTCGCTTTGCCGGAGTGGGATAGGCGCTGGTTGGAACCGGGTGTATCGTACAGGAACTACCGGCTATTCTTTTTATCTCTTCAGCAAAATCAAACCAGCTGATCACTCCCTCATTGCTGAAATGATAAATACCCGGGTGCCACTGTCCGGATGAAATGATCTGTAAAATAACAGCGGCCAGGTCCGATGCATATGTAGGCGAACCCAACTGGTCATTCACCACATTGATCTCTTGTCTTTCACTTACCAGCTGCAGTATCGTCTTTACAAAATTCTTTCCAAACTCCGAATAGACCCAGGAAGTGCGGATAATAATAACATCGGGATTGAGTTGTAATGCCTGATGTTCTCCTTCTAACTTGGAAGCTCCATATACACCCTGCGGGTTACTCGGTGAATCTTCTTTAAATGGTGCAGAGCCAGCTCCGTCGAAAACATAATCGGTAGAAATATGAATCAGCTTAGCCTGGTATTCTTTGCAAGTAGCGGCGAGTACACCCACAGCTTCTCCATTCACCTGGAAGGCCAGGTCTTTTTCCTGCTCGGCCTTATCAACAGCCGTGTAGGCGGCACAATTGATCAAAAAGTGCGGATGATATTCTTTGAAAAAATTTCTTGCCAGATCAACATGATGAATGGGTAAATCAGCTCTTGATAAAAAAATAAAATTGAATTGGGGAAACAGGGGGGCAAGCTCTTGCAGTTCTTTTCCCAACTGCCCGTTGGCACCGGTAACCAGTATAGTTGGCCTCTCCTTCATCAGCTGATAAATTCAAAGCTGTTATTGCAATTAGCCAATACAGGGAGCAGCAGGTCTTTTTCGGATATGACTGCCTCATCCGGCGAAACCTGCCAGTCGATCTCCAGTGCCGGGTCGTTATAAACAATTCCGGCCTCGCTATCCTTATTGTAAAAGCTATTACATTTATATAATACTTCCGTTTTTTCACTTAGCACAGAAAAGCCGTGGGCAAACCCGGGGGGGATGAATAATTGTTTTTTATTTTTCGCAGAGAGTTTTATAGAAAAGCTTTTCCCAAAACTGGGTGAGCCTTTCCGGATATCTACCGCCACATCCAATATTTTTCCTTTCAAAACACGCACCAGTTTGGTTTGTGCAAAGGGAGGGAGCTGGTAATGCAGCCCTCTTATTACACCATAAGCAGACGAAGACTGGTTGTCTTGTACCCAGCGGATATCAATGCCTTCCTGGCGGAACACATTCTCATTATAGGATTCAAAAAAGCAGCCCCTGCTGTCTTCAAATACTTTCGGTTCAAAGACCAGCAAGCCTGGAATATCAGTTTGAATAAAAGGCATATTATAAACTCCAGTAAGTTCGGTTAGTAATTTGGTTACGGTAAATTCCTTTCAGATCCGCTACCATACCATGCGGCTTAGTGATGCCAGTAAAATAATCATCTTCCAGCCCTTTGTATGCATCATGCGGTACGGTAATGATCACCGCATCATAATCATTTCCTGGATTGGCCACCAGGCCAAACCCATATTCATGTTGTAACTCTTCGGAATCCGCATGCGGATCTTCCACCTCTACATTAACATAATACGACTTCAATGCTTTTACCACATCTGCTACTTTGGAATTACGGATATCGCTTACATTCTCTTTGAATGTAGCGCCTTTAATCAGCACTTTCGACAATTTTACATCACCAGAATTTTTAATAATATGCTGTACCACTGTTTTGGCAACATACTTGGCCATATTATCATTAATGTTGCGTCCGGCCAGTATCACTTCAGCATCATAGCCCAGTTCCCTGGCCTTATAAGTAAGATAGTAAGGGTCTACTCCAATACAATGACCGCCTACCAGCCCGGGTTGAAATTTCAGGAAATTCCATTTGGTCCCTGCAGCTTCCAGCACTTCATAGGTATTAATATTCATCATATTAAAAATGATGGACAGTTCGTTCATCAGGGCTATATTCAGGTCCCGTTGTGTGTTCTCAATGATTTTGGCCGCTTCAGCCACTTTAATACAGGAGGCCCGGTGTACACCGGCGGTAACCACCAGTTCATAGGTTTTTGCGATTTCTTCCAGCGATTCGGCATCACAGCCAGATACCACTTTAATGATAGAAGCAAGTGTGTGCTGCTTGTCGCCCGGGTTAATCCGCTCAGGAGAATAACCTATTTTGAAATCAATAAGATTTTTTAAGCCTGATAATTTTTCAATGATAGGCAAACAATCCTCTTCGGTACAACCAGGATAAACGGTTGATTCAAACACTACGTAATCTCCTTTCTTGATTACCTTACCAATTGTTTCAGAAGCTTTCTGAACAGGGATAAGGTCCGGCACATTATGTTCATCCACCGGGGTGGGTACGGCCACAATAAAAAATTTTGCTTCGCGAAGTACTTCCAGCGAATCCGTAAATACGATATCACAGCCTTCAAAATCCTTTTTCTCCAGTTCATTGCTCGGGTCAATTCCCTGCCGCATCATGTCAATCCGTTTGGCACTAATGTCAAAACCGATCACAGAAATTTTCCTTGCAAATTCCAGGGCGATTGGCAATCCCACATAGCCTAATCCGATAACAGCCAGCTTAACTTTTTTATCTACTAGTTCTTGGTACATTTTCAGGCTAAGATTAATAGGTGTATAAATATCTTACTTAATAAACTCCAGCACTTTTGTGCTAATATAATGTAACTGTTCTTCGTCCAGTTCGGTATGAATGGGCAAAGAGATCACCCGCTCCGTTAGCCAATCCGTGACCGGCATCAGTTGGCTGGCGGTATTAAATCGCTCAAACATTTTTTGTTTATGCCCCGGCACGGGGTAATAGATCATGGATGGGATATTGTTATCTGCCAAAAACTGTTTCAACCCATCCCGATAGCTATCGGGACGGTTCACCCCTTCCAGCAACATCGTATATTGATGAAAAGCATGATTGGAATAAGCAGCACGGTAAGGGATAGTTATTTTAGGGTGATTGGCAAATGCCTGATCATAAAAATCAGCCGCCGATCTTCTTGCGTCAAGGTATTCATCAAGATGCTTTAGTTTAATCGCAAGAATTGCGGCCTGTATAGAATCCAACCGGCTATTGCAGCCTACCACATCATGATGATACTGCTTTTGTTGTCCATGATTGGCCACCGTTTTCAGTTTCAATGCCAGTTCACTATCATTGGTAAACATCGCTCCCCCATCTCCAAAAGCACCCAGGTTTTTGGAAGGATAAAAAGAAGTAGTTCCAACATGACCGATTGTTCCTGTTTTCTTTTTGCTACCATCCGAAAAAGTATAATCACATCCAATGGCCTGCGCATTATCCTCTATCACATACAGGTTATGCTTTTTAGCAATTGCCATAATTTCTTCCATTGGTGCAGCATGCCCGTATAAATGTACCGGAACAATCGCTTTTGTTTTTGGTGTAATGGCTCTTTCAAGCGCCGCCGGATCCATACAGAATGTTTTTGGATCTACTTCCACGAATACCGGCGTAAGTCGCAGCAAGGCAATTACTTCAGTAGTGGCGATATAAGTAAACGAAGGTGTGATCACTTCATCTCCCGGCTCAAGGCCCAATGCCATCATGGCGATTTGCAGGGCATCTGTTCCATTGGCACAGGGAATAGTATGTTTAATGCTGAGATATACGGCGAGATCGGCTGAAAACTCCTGCACAATTTTACCATTGATAAAACCCGAGCTTTCCATGACTTCCAGCACAGCTTTATCCACTTCTGGTTTGATCTTATGATACTGTGTTCTGGTGTCTACCATCTGGATAGGTCGCATTCGGTAATGTTTAGCTGTAAAATAGCCGCAAAAATAGTAAAATAAGGGTAGTTTACCCGATTGCTTTTACATTTGCCTTTCCTGATAACTATCGGGATATAACCAATCATTTGTCTGTATTTTTCTATAATATTTTCCTTTGGCTTTTCAGGGCGGGTACGCACCTGGCCTCTTTGTTCAATCCCAAGGCTCAAAAATGGGTTAGGGGACGAAAAGGAATATTCAATCGGCTACAAGAAGCCATTCCTCCAGGGAGTAAGATCATCTGGATGCATTGTGCCTCGCTGGGTGAGTTTGAACAGGGAAGACCGGTATTGGAAAAATTGAAGGCTGCTGAAACCGGACACCGCATATTATTGACCTTCTTTTCTCCTTCAGGGTATGAAGTACAAAAAAATTATAAAGGAGCCGATTGGGTTTTTTACCTGCCAATGGATGGCCCCCGGAATGCAAAAAGGTTCTTAGAGATCGTTCACCCCTCTTTGGTCATCTTTGTCAAATATGAATTCTGGTATTACTATCTAAAAAAAATAAAATACCGGAACATCCCGCTTTTGCTCATCTCAGCTTTATTCAGGAAGGACATGTCGTTTTTTAAATGGTATGGAAAATTGCAACGAAAGATGCTTTTCCGCTTCGATCATTTGTTTGTGCAAACTGCGGAATCAAAAAAACTGGTAGATGCAATCGGCTTATCTGCCATTTGTTCTGTGTCGGGCGATACACGCTTTGACCGGGTAGTTGAAATTGCCAGTAATACTGAGCCCATCCCGCTTATCGAAAAATTTATTGGTGATCATAAAGCTATTATTGCCGGCAGCACCTGGCCGGAAGATGAAGAAGTTTTACAAAAAGCATTAGACGCTGTAAATGATCCATCCCTTAAACTGATTATTGCCCCGCATGAAATCAACGAAAAGCATATTGCTTTCATTCAAGGCCTATTCCCCCATTCGGTTTTGTTCTCTGCACTTACCACTTCTCACTCCTCACTCCCTAGTTGCCTGATCATCGACAATATCGGTATGCTTTCCCGCCTTTATCAATATGCATCCATCACGTATGTTGGAGGTGGGTTGAAAACGAACGGCATTCATAATGTACTGGAAGCAGCCGTTTATCATAAGCCCGTACTCTTTGGGCCCTATTATCATAAATATACCGAAGCCATTGGACTGGTACAGGCTGGTGGAGGCTTACCTTTTAACGACGAAAAAAGAAATGGGGTGATGGCGGGAGAATTGATACAAGCCCTGCTAAGCAATGAGGAAGAATATAATTACCGGTGCCAGGCAGCAGGTAATTTTGTCAGGGCCAACAAAGGAGCTACCCAAACTATCGTTCAGTTCATTCAGGAGAAACGTCTTTTGACCAGCTGATCAAAGTGCTTAACGGATGGCTGTTCGTGGTTCCAGCCCAATTTCACTTTCAATTCCCGGCTGATCCAATACTCTGCTTCAGCATAAATATTAAAACTATTGATGGTTTTGATACTGCGTTCATACATACTCTCATCGCCACGGAACAATTCGTTAATAAAAAGAAAGCGGTCGTTTATACCCACAGCTTTACGGAGGTCTTTTACCGGGGCTTCCTTTAATATTTCCACCAATTCTGTTTTTCCCTGCTTTAATTTATCGTTGAGCGATTCACCCAGTTTTGTTGCATCATTAACTTCTTTTTCTTTCGGCTGATGTGATAAGGTCGGTATTTCTGTCATAGGGTCAAACACCATATCCAGCTGGCCGTTCTTTTGTACCACGGAAAGTGTACCGTTATCCACCAATACCGTTTCCTTGATTTCCTCAACAATCTTTTTTTCTTCCTTTACGACTTCTTTTACTGCCTGTAAAGGCTGATCCGCCGGCCGGGGTGCATATTTTTCATGCTGGGCCGCTACGGCTCCCATAATACTGGTGGCAGGAAGCATTACGGCCACCTTTGCGGTACCCAGGATTTGCTGGTTGCCCGACTTCAACTTAGTCAATTCAAATTGTAATAACTGAACGGTACCCAGCATCAGGTTGGGGTCAGCTTGTTCCTCAAACTGTTCTTTTAATTTGCTGATAAGTGCTTCGATACGTTCCATTATGTATTTTTGACCGCTGATGAAATAATTGAATGGTTGAGCCACGGGATAACCAGTCAACGTAACAAGTGTTCTAAAATTACAAACAGTTTGCCAATAAAGCCAACTCATTCCGGAATACCTAAATCTTAACAATGTTTATTGAACCCAATACCAGCGGCGAACGCAGGGGAAGTATCGAAGTGATCTGTGGCTCCATGTTTAGCGGGAAGACGGAAGAACTGATCCGCCGGCTGAAAAGGGTCAAGATCGCCAACCTGAAAGTGGAGATATTCAAACCGGCAATTGATGTTCGGTACGATGCGGAAAAGATTGTATCACATGATGCCACAGCCATCCAGTCTACCCCCATTGACAATTCCCAAAAAATTCTGCTGATGGCGGAAGGTGATATAGATGTCATTGGTATTGACGAAGCCCAGTTCTTCGATCCGGAAATAGCCAATGTATGTGATGAGCTGGCTTTCCGGGGTATCCGGGTGATTGTGGCCGGGCTCGATATGGATTATCTCGGCAATCCATTTGGGCAAATGCCTTTTATTATGGCCAAAGCAGATTATGTGACCAAGCTGCATGCGATCTGCCAGCGCTGTGGCAATATGGCGAATTACTCGTACCGTAAGATCCCCAACGACGACCAGGTGATGCTGGGTGCTACCGATGTGTATGAGCCAAGGTGCAGGAAGTGTTATAATGCGAGGTGAGCTGCATTTCCTGATCACCGATCAGAAAGTAAAAAACCCGGGAGCAGTTTTCATTTTCTATACTACTCCCGGCTCCAGGTTATTATATTGTTATTATGGCATTAATTAGCCTTCCCTTTAATTTTTCCCTTACCCGTCACCTGTACGGTTTGTCCTCCTGATTTTACCTGGATATCCTGGTCATACTCCCCGCTGATCATCAGGCCGGTTTTACTGTCCACCAGTATATTTCCGGATTGCGTTCCACTCAGGTCCTGGCCCGTTCCATCCGATGATATCTTTGATTTGGTCGTTAAGGATACATGATCACCATCTATTTCTTTCACTGTATAGGTGTTGAGATAGGTTGCAGCCATTTTACCACCGGTCGTGTAGGTCTTTTCCCAACTATCACCCACTTTAATTTCTTTATTGGGAAAAATGGTAAACACCTGTGCGAACTGGTCTTTAATATTCTGGTCATTAAATTGTTCTTTGAACGATGCGGCGGCTGCTTCTTTTGCTTTTTCGTCCAGGCCCATGGAATCGATCATGCCTGTAAAAATTCTTTCAAACCCGATTACTTCGAGCACTTTTCCTTCTTCGTCCACTTTAATGACAAATTTTTTCCCAATTATTCCTGAAACTATTTTATTCATAATGCCAAGCGGATTCTTGGTGATATCTTTTTCTCCATTATCCGCTATGGGTTTATCGCTGTCGATATCCAAGGTCATAGCGGCCATTTGCATATTCATCCGCATACTTTTATACGCCGTTGTTACAGATCTTACATTATTCTCAATACCTGTCACATTCATTGAGTATAAACCGGTGATACTGATACTGGACTTTTGACCAGCTACTTCTGTTTCCAGGTCCCATACCATTTCATAATCATACCCTTTACCCTGCTCCAGGTTAAATTTCAGCAGGGTGGATGCGCCTGCTTTGGAAGAAGATTTACAGGATTGTATACCGCCTCCTGCTATCAGCAGGAATGCAGCAGCCAGGAAGAAAGAATTTTTTTTCATGTGAGTAAATTTAGGGTGCAAATTAGATAATAAACAAGATAGACCGGGTAATCAGTATTTTCGCACAAAAAAAGGATCTTATCAGCGCCGTCAAACACATATTTACGTTATTTAAAAAGGACCTGCTGCTGGAAATCAGGCAGCAGTACAGCTTCTACGGCATACTCTTATATATTGGTGCCACCGTCTTTGTACTCTTCAATGCTATAGACGAACCCGAAAGTAGGGTTTGGAATGGCCTATTCTGGGTCATCCAGCTATTTATCTGTATCAATGCCGTAGCCAAAAGTTTTATGCAGGAAAGTAGAGGCAGGATGCTCTACTTCTATTCAATTGCCAGCCCTTCTGATTTTGTATTGGCCAAACTTCTCTTTAACTCCCTACTGATGCTGGTAATGAGCCTGCTGAGTCTTTTTCTCTTTACTTTATTTCTGGGCAATCCCATACAGAAAGCCGGACCATTCATTGGCCTGGTATTGCTTGGGGGTTGGAGCCTTAGCCTTGTTTTTACTTTTTTAGCTGCTATTGCTGCCAAAGCGCAACAAAATGCCGCTATCATGGCCGTTCTCGGTTTCCCGATTATTATTCCCCAGCTCCTGTTATTAATGAAATTATCCAATGCCGCTTTCGCACCACTTCTTACAATTTCAATGAGTACTGTTCTTTTGCTGGTGTCATTGGATATTATGGTGATTTTACTAGCCGTTATTCTTTTCCCCTTTCTTTGGAAAGATTAGATATTGTCAAACATATACAGCTGAAATAAGAAAGCCCTCCAACGCTTCGGGTATTTTATTCCATAATTCAAAAAACATCCCATTCTCATTGGTTATGTAGTCCTTACACATCCCAAACGAATAAGAAAATTTATTCAGCGTTTAGCGGTAGCACCTTATTTTTGCGCCTATATTCAACTGGCCGACAATCTCCTGTTGGCCTCCCGATGACTGACAGAAAAAACTATATGTACAAGTCCTGGTGGAAGATAACAAGTGTCATCTTGTTGTTGTACACTTTTACCGCCGGGTTATTATTGGAAGTACCCCGCCTGCCAGCCCTCCAGGAAACCATCCGCAACCTCTATTTCCACGTTTGTATGTGGTTTGCCATGATGATCCTTTTTACCATATCCGTAGTGAATGCGATCCGCTATCTCCGCGGTTTTAATATTAAACATGATATAATCGCCCGGCAATATGCCGTAGCCGGTATCGTATTTGGTTTGCTGGGTTATATAACTGGTGCTATCTGGGCCTCTTATACCTGGGCCGATCCAAATAAGCCGGCCCTTAATTCTTTCAGCACCATAGCAAGAGATCCCAAACTCATTGGGGCTGCTATTGCCCTGCTGGTTTATTTTGCCTACCTCATTTTACGGGATTCGATACAGGATATGGATAAGAAAGCAAGGATCAGTGCCGTGTACAATATTTTCGCTTATGCCATGCTGTTTCCTGCCATCTGGATCTTACCAAGAATATTACCCAGCCTGCACCCGGGCAATGAAGGCAATCCGGCCCTCGATGTAAAAAATGATATCAGCGGGAATATGCGGATGGTTTTTTATCCCGCAGTCATCGGGTGGACTTTGCTGGGCGTCTGGATCACTACGCTGAAAATAAGAATGAGTTTGCTGAAAGAAAAAAATATGTTGTAATGAATAGCGTAAAAAAAATAATGTTACTACTGGTAATGCTGCTGATCACTCTTACCAGCCAGGCGCAGGAAAAAGTAGAGATGGCCGATACCATGCGGAGTAACGGTAGGATTTATGTGGTGGTGGCGGTAGTGGTGACTATTTTACTTGGTCTTATTTTATACGTGGTACGGTTAGACCGGAAGATCAGTAAATTGGAAAAAGGGAATTAAATTGCTAAACAGGGTATTTCTAACTCCGTATTTATAATAACGATTGCTTAAATAAAAAAAGAACTTATGTCAGACAACCATTACAGTTTTTTCGGCTCTGTCGAAAAAAGTTTTGACAAGGCAGCCCAATACACCAAATGGGATATTGGCATCCTTGCCCAGATCAGGGAATGTAACGCTGTTTACCAAATGCGCTTCCCGTTGAAAAGAGACGATGGCAGTATCGAAGTGATAGAAGCTTACCGTGTCCAGCATTCACACCATAAAACACCCTGTAAGGGTGGTATCCGCTTTGCCGCAGAGGTAAACCAGGACGAAGTGATGGCCTTGGCCGCTCTAATGACCTATAAATGTGCGATCGTCAACGTACCTTTTGGCGGTGGTAAAGGTGGTATCAAGATCAATCCTAAAAAATATTCTCCTTACGAACTGGAAAAAATCACCCGCCGTTATACGGCTGAATTGATTAAGAAAAATTTTATCGGCCCCGGTACTGATGTTCCGGCACCTGATTATGGAACCGGTGAAAGAGAAATGGCCTGGATACTCGATACCTATTCTGCTATGCACCCGGGTGAGATCGATGCAGCGGGTTGTGTAACCGGTAAGCCAATTACACAGGGTGGTGTTCGTGGTCGTCGTGAAGCTACGGGTCTTGGTGTTTTCTTCGGCCTCCGGGAACTGTGTAATATGGAAAATCTAATGCAGAAACTGGGATTGACAGTTGGTGTAGAAGGAAAAAAAGTAGTAGTACAGGGCTTGGGTAATGTGGGATATCACAGTGCCAAATTCTTCCAGGATGCCGGTGCCCTGATCGTGGGCCTTGCTGAATATGAAGGAGCGATCTCAAACAATAAAGGCCTGGATGTGGACGAAGTGTTCAATCACCGGAAGAAAACAGGTTCGATATTAAATTTCCCTGGCGCCACTAACCTTGCGAACAGCAGCGACGCCCTGGAAATGGAATGTGATATTTTGATCCCTGCTGCATTGGAAAATGTAATCAATGCTGATAATGCGCCTGCCATCAAAGCAAAAATTATAGGTGAAGCCGCCAACGGTCCTTTAACCCCTGAAGCGGACGAAGAACTGGGTAAAAAGGGTGTGCTCGTTGTACCCGACATGTACCTGAATGCCGGTGGAGTGACCGTTTCTTATTTCGAATGGCTGAAGAACCTGAGCCATGTTCGGTACGGAAGAATGGAAAAACGTTTTAATGAGAATATGAATGCCCATATCATTGGTCAGATAGAAACATTGACGGGTAAGATCGTCTCAGAAAAAGAAAAGGAATATATCATGCATGGGGCTGATGAAGTGGACCTCGTTTATAGCGGCTTGGAAGAAACGATGATCGTGGCCACACAAGAGATCATGAATACCTGGAAAAGTAATCCTGAGATTCCTGATATGCGCACAGCGGCTTATGTAGTAGCGATCAACAAGGTCGCTACCAGCTATGCAGAGTTGGGAATATTTCCATAACCACAGTAACCCTCCTTCGCCCAGGCTTCAGAGGGCAAGCCAATTGCTTATTATTTACATCCCACTTGCGAAAGCAGGTGGGATTTTTTTATTTATACTTTAGCAATACCCCAACTACAATGAAATTCCGAAAATAGTACCTTTGCACCTCCGCTTGTTATAGAGTTGTGAGAAAGATCAAATTGTAAGAATTATGAAAAAATTGTTTGTTGCCCTATTGAGTATCGTATGCTTGTCTGCGCAGTCGCAAACAGCAGAGGAGGTTATTCAACAATATACCACTGTAATGGGTGGCCTCGACTCTTTTAATAAAATCAATACTGCTAAAATTACCGGCATGCTAACTTCCCAGGGCCAGGTGTTACCCCTGACTACGCAAATCGTAAATGGCAAAGCCATGCGTACTGATGTAAAAGTGGGTGAGCAATACGTTCACAACGTGTATAAAAACGGGACCGGCTGGAAGATCAACCCTTTTGCAAATGCCCCGACATCGACCGATGTAACCGGGTCTGAACTGGTAACATTTAAAGCACAGGCCAGTCTTGCCAATAACCTGATGGATTATAAAAAAAGAGGTCACCAGGCTGAACTATTAGCGCAGCAAATTGTGGATGGCTCAGCTACCTACCCTATCAAACTGACCAGCAAAGAAGATGGAAAAGTGACCACTTATTTTATCAATACCAAAAGCCACCTGCTGGTTAAATCCATTACAAAAAGAGAAATTGCCGGTGTTGAATATGATGCCGAAACATTTTATAAAGAAATAAAAGAAGTGAATGGCCTTAAATTCAGTACTCATTTTGTACAGAAAGTAATGGGGCAGGTATTCCAGGATGTGAAGTATGAAAAGATTGAATTGAACATTCCTGTTGACGAAAAAATATTTGAGAAATAAAAGAAAGCGGTAAGGTTACCTGTTTCACCCAATAGCTTACTCTGCATGGGCCGGTATCTTCGCTACCAGGTTCAATGTACCATCCTTGCGGATCCATCCAAAACAATCACTGCCATTTGTAATGATCAAATAACGAACGGGTACACTAATATTGTACCGGAGGATCTGTTCCAGCACTTTTTCATCAAGCTTTATATTTCCAGCTTTACATTCGACCATCATCCAGGGCTGGTGATCGCTATCATAGACCAGGATATCAAAACGCTTTTTTAACTCCCCCAACCTGATCTCTTTTTCAAGTGCCAGCAATGAGGCGGGGTATTTTTTTTCCTGCAACAGGTACTGTACAAAATTCTGCCGCACCCATTCCTCTGGTGTGAGCAATATCCACTTTTTTCGTAAGGCATCAAAGATGAATTCCTTTCCTGCTTCTTCTTTGATCCGAAAAGCCGGGTCGGGATATTTAATATTCAGCATCATCCTTCAAAAATACTATTACGTCTTTAACTGGGACAGGAATAATATAGAGGTAGGCCAACATCTCCTTTTATTTTAAAATATCCTTTTGCATTCTATAAGTAACCACCTGGAAGGACAGGTACATCATTGCCCTATGTAATTAATACTGTACCTTATGTGCCTATAAAGCCCAGACATACAGAGGATGTCAGTTTAGGGTCTTGCAGCGAAGTCCGGGGTAATTGATTAAATTTGTTTATATGAAGACAAAAGAAGAGATCGTACAGAACTGGTTGCCCCGTTATACCGGGGAGTCATTAGAAAATTTTGGTGAGTATATCCTGCTTACCAATTTCAGCAATTATGTAAAACTATTTGCTGAATGGAACAAGGTGGAAGTGATCGGTGAAGGCAGACCCATGCAATGTGCTACCGCAGATAATATAAGTATCATCAATTTTGGAATGGGGAGCCCTACGGCAGCTACCGTGATGGACCTGCTGTCAGCTATCCATCCAAAAGCCGCCTTATTCCTGGGAAAATGCGGGGGCCTGAAAAAACGCAATAAGATCGGCGACCTGATATTACCAATCGCTGCCATCCGGGGCGAGGGAACTTCCAATGATTATTTTCCTGCAGAAGTACCGGCGCTCCCGGCCTTTGCCCTGCAAAAAGCAGTCTCTACAACCATCCGGGACTATGCAGTTGATTACTGGACCGGCACGGTTTATACCACCAACCGCCGGGTATGGGAACATGATGAACCTTTTAAGGAATACCTGCAAAAGATCAGAGCTTATGCGATTGATATGGAAACAGCTACTGTATTTACAGTGGGATTCTATAATAAAATTCCGACCGGGGCACTGTTATTAGTGAGTGATCAGCCCATGATACCAGATGGCGTGAAAACTGAAGAAAGTGACAAGAATGTAACCAGCCAGTTTGTAAAGAACCACCTGAAAATTGGTATTGATTCATTAAAACAATTAATGAACGACGGTATGACGGTAAGACATTTGAAATTTTAAATCTTGTACATATGAAACAATTCATCCTGGTATCAGCACTAACAACGCTTCTTCTATCCAACAGTGACTGTAATAAGAAGACCAGCACTGGTACGAGGTACAAAGGCAAACTGGAGATCGCCGGTATCTGTATGAATTATACGATCCGGGTAACTGAAGGCAATCCAGATACTTCAATAGTAGCGGCTAACTGGACCGACGAATCAACGAAAAAATCTTATACCAATGTGTTCAGGCTGGGTAATCCCTGCGATTTCCCTGCTACCATTAAACAAGGTGATGAATTTTATTTTACGATCGATACTACCAAAGGAAAAGACTGCATAGTATGCATGGCTTATTATCCCACTCCTTCCAAAGCCGTTTCGATCAAAATAGCAGAATAAACATGCAGCCATTATTAAGCATCAACAATCTTTCGCTTGATTTTATTGCTGAATCTGGTACCATTACTGCATTAAAAAATATTACGCTTACCGTCAGCAAAGGCGAAGTATTGGCCCTCGTAGGAGAATCCGGTTCCGGCAAATCAGTTACTTCCCTTTCCATTTTGCAACTGCTTCCTTCTCCCCCGGCAAAATTTACAACCGGAACAATCCTGTTTTCTGAAAACGGAAGCGATAGCACCGACCTGCTAAAAAGAAGCCGCCATGAAATGCAGGAGATCCGTGGGAATAAGATCGCTATGATATTCCAGGAACCCATGACCTCGCTTAACCCTGTATTGACCTGCGGCGACCAGGTGATGGAAGCCATACTAGTCCATAAAAAAGTTTCGAAAGCCGTTGCCCAACAACAAACCATTGCCTGGTTTGAAAAAGTAAAACTGCCCGACCCACCTGCCATGTTCAACCGTTATCCGCACCAGCTCAGCGGAGGTCAAAAACAACGGGTGATGATTGCTATGGCGATGTGTTGTGAACCATCCCTGCTCATTTGTGATGAACCTACGACCGCACTGGATGTAACAGTACAGAAAACAATCCTGCAACTGATTAAAGAATTGCAGCAGCAATTAAATATGGGTGTCATCTTCATCACACATGACCTTGGAGTAGTTGCTGAAATTGCAGACCGGGCGGTGGTAATGTATAAAGGAGAAATTGTGGAGCAAAATTCGGTAAAAGAAATTTTTCATAACCCGCAACACCCTTATACCAAAGCCCTGCTGGCCTGCCGTCCCATGAATCATGAACGGGGAAAACGCTTACCAGTTGTTTCAGACTTTCTGGGAGAAGGAATATCCAACCCGCCTGCCGGAGAGGCAGACATAAAACAGGGTAGTATGAAAAAAGAAGTGAAACAGACTGACAGTAGGGAAATTCTCCTTACAGCCGAAAACCTGTCTGTCTGGTTTCCTACCAAAAAGACATTGTTTGGCAAACCCCTTTCTTACACCAGGGCAGTGGATGATGTAAGCTTTGAAGTATATCAAGGTGAAACGCTTGGACTGGTAGGTGAAAGTGGTTGTGGTAAAACAACATTGGGAAGAACATTGTTGAGATTAATTGAGCCTACTGCGGGAAAAATTATTTATAAAGGGGTTGACATTACTGCTAAAAAAAGAGAGGCGTTACGTTCATTAAGAAAAGAAGTTCAAATTGTTTTCCAGGATCCCTACTCTTCTTTAAACCCGAGGATAACCGTTGGGTCCGCTATTGCAGAGCCGATGAAAGTGCATGGTATGCTGACCACGGATCAGCAAAGAAAAGATAAGGTAACAGAGCTGCTGGAAAAAGTCAACCTGAAAGCTGAACATTTCAACCGTTACCCACATGAATTCAGCGGAGGTCAGCGGCAGCGGATCGTTATTGCCCGGGCCCTAGCCTTAAATCCTTCCTTTGTAGTGTGTGATGAATCAGTGTCGGCATTGGATGTAAGTGTACAGGCACAAGTACTCAACTTGCTGAATGACCTGAAAAAAGAGTTCGGGTTCACCGTCATCTTTATATCACATGATCTTTCCGTGGTCCGATATATCAGCGACCGCATCCTGGTGATGAACAAAGGAAAGATCGAAGAAAGCGGGCCGGCGGATGAAATTTATTTCAACCCTGCATCTGCTTACACCAAAAAACTCATCGCTTCTATCCCCAAAGGCATCATTGTTTAATCAATGTATTCACTTGCAACTGCCTTGTCATTATCCTGTTCATAAAAATTTTTGGCGCTCTTTCTACGGGAATAGATCATTTTCCGAAGCATCTTTTTCATTTGGTCTGGCACAGGTTCGTCATCCTTCAGTTTGGTATCGGAGAAAACGGTGAAAGAATATTTGTTATAGGTATAGGAAGTAAGTAAGGGTGAATCAAATCCGGCCAATTTTACTTTCGAGCTATCTTCAAACTCGAATTGTTTTGGATCCTCCGGCACTAATCCTACCGTTGCCAGCTTCCAGGTCAGGTCATCCTTTTTTGCTTTGTATTTATAGAAATAAATAAATCCCTTCTTGCCTTTATATTCCGTCTTCATACGATCGACATACACAACGGAATCAGGTTTGCCATATGATTTTTTATCCAACAGGGAGCTTTTGCCAAGATCCAGGTGATTGTTGTATAAAGCCGGAAACTTACTAAGCTGTTTTATCTTCTTCAGGTCCGTATACAATTCGTATCTATAATCTTCGAGGCTGCCAAAATACCGCAACAAGGTATCGGGATAAGGCTTGCTATTCTTCAGCATCAGCAAGAGGGTGCTGTATTTTAATTTTTTGTCGTTGGATTTCAGCATCTGCCCGATCAATGGCTGAACAGTAGCATTAGTTTCCCAATACGGCAGCAAGAGGGTGGCATAGAGGCTCAGGTCATCATTACCCGAATCCTTTTCATCTTCGTCGTAATAAGAATAAGAAGTTTTCTTTTCTTCTTTTTCCTCCTCTGCTTTCTCAATGGCCTTTTTCTTTTCAGCAATCGACTGCTTTTTCAATTCCTGTTTTGCCTCGATCATAAATTTGCTGAAATACAGATCATAATCCTTTGGCTTCACCAGGTTACTGTCCACCATTTCGCCGAGCAATTTCATGATACTGCTTTTGTAATCTTCCAGGTTTAATAATGGAAGAAGATCAGGAAGAATGGTCCTTGTTAGTTTCAATGTATCCGATAATTCATCCAGAAATTTTCCATCATCATAACTGTAATCTGACAGGTACGAGGTGGTATTGTACCGGTAATCCACATAACTGCTGGTGGTGGCTGCGAGTACGGGTGGTTCTGTATTAATAATATCACGGAAAATAAAATAAGCGTATTGTGTTTTATGTTGCAACAAACTTTCCAGTGCGGAATATTGTAATTCTACCGTATCATCCAGCGAGTAGTATAAGTTCTTCAGGTAATCGGCTGCTGCTGTTGTTTTGATATCGCCCAACTTATTAATCAGGGACGACTTGGTATCCAGGTATTTTTTCTCTCCCCAGTTAAGCCAGGTAATCGCATGCTGAAGTTGTGGCAGATCTGCCGTATCAAGATCAATATCATCAATATACTTAACGGCCCGTTTATGGCGCACACTGTCTTTACTTATAAAATCTTCAAAAAAAAGATTTGATTTTTTAGTGAACGGGTTGACACCTTTTAAAGTATCAGCAGGCAGAAAACTGTCATAAAATCGTTGTACAAAAGCACTGGGTTTTGATAAGGTATCTGTTTGGGTGGCCAGAGAAAAACCGATGCCATCTTTATAAAAGGTCTTGCCCCACAAGGCCCGGCTGCTTCCTGTATCGGTAATGAGCAGCTCCCATACTTTCATTTTATTGGGCAGAACTGTTTTCTTTTTATACTTTACGATCCAACTGCTGTCGGCTCCGAAGAAAGACTGTTCATTATCCTTATCCAGTGCTGAACTGTCTTTGGTGTAATAATAGCGGGGCGAACGGTAGAAGGTGACAAATATTTTTTCACCTGTCGTATCATTGCTGATGGTCTTATTCCGGTAGGCGCCGCCTTCCAGCTGATCGTCTTCTGACTCTTCCTCCTCTGCATCGGAAGAATAGCTATAGCGGGGTATGTCTAATTTTATTTTTTTATTTTCCGGGAATACAGGTGTTGTAACGGTAAAATAAAGCGCTGTATCTTTTTGCTGTTTCGCTTCGCCGTAAATAAATGGTTTGATCTCAAAAGAATTCAGAAATCCTGTCATGGCAGCTGTTTCCTGTTTACCATGTGTTACCAGTGTATAATAATGCGGACCCCGGATGATAAAACGGGTAAGATAAATACCACCTTTCTTATCCTTGTACTTGCAATCCAGTGCGGGATACCCTTTAAACGTAAATTGTTTACGCAGTAACTGCGTGTCAATAAACTCTGATGAGCTAAAACTTTCATCCATCAATCCCAGGTCAAAGGTATCTTCTTCTACAAAGCGGTAATTATGTATATCGGTCCGGATGATCCGGTAATTAGTACCCGTTGCTTTGTCTGCAGCATCATAGATCCAGCTTCCGTCATTACCGATATAGGGTTCGTGCGGCAGGTCGACAGAAAAACCACCGTAAGAAGGAGAATATTTTTTGGTAGCCGGGATCTCCGAAGCAGTTTTAAACTCTTTCAACTGGATACTGCCAAAAAATTTGCCGGCCTCTGCTCCATTCTTTATATAATCACCGGTACCACTCATTTTAAAAAAAATGATCTCGAAAGGTGTGATAAAGATATTATACCGCTGCAGATCGCCGCGGCGGGTTTTATTAGTTATATCAAAACCCTTGTACCCGTTTTTAGTAATATTTGTTTTAGCAATGATTTTACCCGGAACATTTTCATACAATAAACTGTCAATCGTTTTATACACATCCTCCGTTCCGTGGTTCCACATCCAGGCATTGGTCATGATCCGTGTTACCATATAATAGCTGCCATTGGACATATCCGCATACTGCTTTTGATCCAATGCCAGGTCTTCGCCAAACTTGTAAAATTTTCCGGGAATATCAACTTTAAAGAGCCCGTCTTCCGCGGTCTCTGTTCTAAAGGTGACGGGTACCCGAATTTTATCTACCAGGTCCTTTTCCTTACTGGCCCTTTCTCCCATTTTCACAGGGCGCAACTTGTATCCTTGTCTACGCAGTATCTCGATGACACCCCTGTTGCCGGGTAAATGTGCAGCACCCACTCCTACAAATAAGGAGGAGCCAGATTTGAGGATCGAGTCGATCGAGTTAGCCTGTATCTCGTTTCGCCGGTACAGGAATTTTTCATCAAAAGCAGCCGACTCACTATTGTATTTATTGATGGAATCCAGGAGGTCAAGGTTTCCTGTACGGTAAGCTTCCTGCAATTTGGCACCGGAGTATTCGCCATCCGCATCACCATAACTCCTCACCTTTTTTTTCTTGTCCCTGGCAGCATCCTTATAAGCTTCCGCCATTAACCGCATGCTTTCGCCATAATCCTCCACGCCGGTTACTTTTTTACCCCATTTCTTTCCGCATTGAAAAATATACATATCGAGATAGGTATCCTCTTCAAAATCGCTGGATTCATTACCATAAGTGCGGTACAATAAATTATTGATAGAGGAAGGATTGTTGTAGAGTGATCGTTCGATCTTTGTATCGTATTTATAAAACTTAAGGGTTTTTATACTCAGGAAATCGCTGGGAATGGACAGGTAGCTGGAATACGCAGTCCTTCCACCATAATTATCCGACTCACCCAGGTCATACTTGCTCATATCCTCCTGCCAGGTTTCGGGATTTGATTCCAATGCGACCACTTCCGCATTCCGGATCGCCATATAAAAAGAATCGGGCAGGTTAAAAGCCAGTTTACTGCTTACATGCATTGTACCGATCAGGTGTGAAGGTTTTTTCATGCCGTTACCGGATATCTCCCATAAAAGGCTTGGATATTTCTTAATGGCGAGTTTTACCTGTGCCCCGGTAATCAAAAAAGTAAAACAAGCGGCAAAAAGTATAAGAATTTTCTTCATATTAAAATGGATATCCCGGTTATCCGGCTCTCCTAATTTATAGTTGTAGTAAGAAAACGACCGATTTAAGTGGTTTTTGGTATCAACAAAAGTAAGATGCCGGACGCCAATTAAAAGCATAAAATTATTTTGACTGTCAGCGATTTACGCTTTCCGAATGCCCCTAAAAAGAATCTGGAGCAGTTAACGGGATTTTGCCTTAAAATAGTGTACTTTTGCCGCCTTTAAATGCAGTCAATTTGACCAAACCTGGCGCCGTAAGGCCGGACTTGGATACAATTCACTCCGGCATTTTTGCCCGGTTTGCGTCATGAGACTTATTGAATAAACACTGAATAACTCATGAAGCTATCACAATTCCGATTCGACCTTCCGTTAAACCTTATCGCCCAAAATCCTGCAAAACGCCGCGAAGATGCCCGTATGATGGTGGTAAACCGTCACACTGGTGAAATTGAAAACAAACATTTCCGGGATATCCTGGATTATTTTGATGATAAGGATGCCTTCGTCGTAAATAACACCAAAGTTTTCCCTGCCCGTATGTATGGCCGCAAGGAAAAAACAGGTGCCAAGATTGAAGTGTTCCTGCTCCGCGAACTCAACAAACCCAACCGTCTCTGGGATGTGATCGTTGATCCTGCAAGAAAGATCCGTGTAGGTAACAAATTGTATTTCGGCGACCAGGAAGACCTGGTAGCAGAAGTCATCGACAATACCACCAGCCGCGGCCGTACTATCCGTTTTTTATGGGAAGGCAGCGAAGAAGATTTCCGGGCACAATTGGAAAAACTTGGTGAAACACCCTTGCCCAAATATATAAAACGTAAACCAGACGAAGAGGATAAGGAACGTTACCAAACAGTATACGCCAAGCATGAAGGTGCTGTGGCAGCTCCTACTGCCGGGTTACACTTCAGTAAGGAACTGATCAAACGTTTAGAGATAAAAGGAATTCGTTTTGCAGAAGTAACCCTGCATACCGGCCTGGGAACTTTCCGTCCTATTGAAGTAGAAGATCTGAGCAAGCATAAAATGGATGCTGAATATTACAATATTGATGATACAGCTTGCAAGATCGTAAACCGCGCCAAAGAATATGGTCACCGTATCTGCTCGGTTGGTACTACTACCATGCGGGCATTGGAATCTTCCTTCACGGCGCAGAAATTATTGAAACCTTCGGAAGGCTGGACCAATATGTTTATCCATCCCCCGTATGAATTTAATATCGCTGATTCGCTGGTGACGAACTTTCATTTGCCTAAAACCAGCCTGCTGATCATGACTTGTGCTTTTGCCGGTTATGAACTGGCCATGGAAGCTTATAAAAAAGCTATTAAGGACAAATACAGGTTCTTTAGTTATGGAGATGCTTTGTTGATCATCTAAAAGGACTTAAAAAATTAACAAGCCTCACAACGTTAGTGGGGCTTTTTTGTTCCCGGTAGGAGAAGAATTAAACTCCTCTCTGCTCAGTGATTAGTGAGTAACAAAGCTCCAACCCTTTTCACAACCCCCGAAATAGGGATTTTTTTAAGAGTCTCCGGCACAGTTTTTTCATTTGGTATCTGTAAGATTTCTTAAGGATTCGCTAACAGGTTTTTGGCGTATCTTACAAAGGCAAAAATTGTATGAAACGGGTATTTATTATATTATTAACTATCTCCATCAGTATCGGTCTTTCCGCCCAGGTTTACAAAGGAGCTACCAAAAACATCTCCATCGAAGAAAAACTGAATGAACTCTACTGTACCGGTCTCTTTCAATCCACCGATGGAGTGATACTGGATGTAGCTTCCAATTCCAGTGCAAGAAGTTACCCGAACATTCTCGACTGGCTGGAAGGCCGGGTAGCTGGCCTCCAGATCTATCGTTCCGGCTCAGGCACAACCGTGCCGATAATACGGGGCGGTATCGCCGGGATATTCCTGGATGAAAACCCCATTAGCCTTAATGCGCTCAGCGCCCTTAACACGAACGATATTGTTATCATCAAAGTGATCAAGACCCCTTTTTATGGAGGCTTTAATGGAGGTAATGGCGCCATTGCTATTTATACCGCTTTTGATACACGTGATGAGGAGGAGGAAGAGAAATAATAGTCCAATAATACACTTCAGTTATTTTCCCAACGTATACTCAAGCGGCAATGAATTTGCCATTTTCTCGCCCCAGCCCCAGTAACCCGAGGTAAAAAAATTCCGGGGATCAAAGTAATTCCCATTTTGTTCAAATGAAATAAGTTGGTTTCCCAACAAAGTAACAGACGACCGCTGAAAACTGGCCTTTCTTTCAGGAAACTGCAGCCTTACATATTCATCTTCTTCCTTCTCCTTTGTGTAGGTGATAAATAGATATTCATTGAAATGAAGTACCCGGAGAGTCTCTGTGCTGTCAATAACCAGGCTGTCTGCAGAAAGCAGGTCATGACCATATGTTTCAACATAATCCTCCTGCCGCATCACCGATTCATAATAATTGATCGAATCCCGGGGAAACAAAGCTGGATCGTTGTTTACTTCCTCAATAATAACCCCGTTCAGCGTACCGGACCTTACCAGCCTTGAAGTTCTGTACAGATTTTTCACCCGTTGCTTTTCAGCGTTAAAATTTTTTTTCATTCGTCGCACATTGAAGCCTTCCTCCAATAACCGGTTGGTATAAACACTTCGCATAAAATGCAGGATAGATCCGTTATAAGCTTCCTCCCTTTTCTTTTCCCATTTCTGCTGTCGTCCTTTTCCTTCGTTACTAATCGGTTCAAAGAAAGAATACCCAAGAAAGAAAATCGTCTTTTCCTCAAAGTTCATTTCAAAATCCTCTAACTGGTATTTAATAACATAGCCCAGTGCTTTATTTTCCAGCAGCAAGGGTTCATCACAATAAGCAATAAGACGTTTTGATTTTTTAAAATACCGGAACCTGATGGCTTTTTCATTTTTGATCCGGCACTGGTCTCCATTGGCGGTCTTACCTACAAAATTTTCCATGAAGACCCTTCCCCATTTGTCCCAGCCTTCTTCAAGTGAAGGCTCCACGGTAACATTCTCCAGTTCTTTTACTTTGATCGTAAGTTCTATCTTAAGCTGAAGGGGCAATTGCTCGTCGTGGAAAGAAAATACATTGGTTTCATAACCAATACTGGATATAATCAGCTCATGTTTACCTGCGGGCACATCGTTGAGTTCGAAAGTTCCTGCACTGTTCGATACAGTTCCTTTTGAAGTATTCGCAATAAACACACTGCTGCCGGGAACGGCTGTGCCTGTTGCTGCATTTACTACTCTCCCTTTTATTGTTCGCTGAGATGAACCCGTAAATGGCAGTGTCATAAAAAATAAAATTGCCGGTACGATTTTCATACCGGCAATTTACAAATCAGTTGCTGAATTATAATAAGAGAAGCTGCTATTCCAATCCAAACATTCCCTTATTCAGTTGCTGTAATATCTGCGTCTTATATTCAGCAGGTAGCAAAAGAGAAATATTATGCGGGCTGCCTCCATAGCTCACCATCCGGACGGGAATATTCATAATAGAACCAAACAATTTTTTCACCATATCTTCTGTCCGGGATATTTCATTTCCTACAACGGAAATGATCACCTGGTTTTCATCAATCTCTACGGTACCAAACGGTTCCAGCTCTTTAATGATCTCTTTAAGGCTTGTTACATTGTCTATCGTCAGTGACACCGCTACTTCCGAAGTGGTAATCATATCGATCGGGGTGCGGTATTTCTCAAATACTTCAAATATTTTCCGCAAAAAACCATAGGCCAGTAACATCCGGCTACTTTTTATACGGATAGCGATAATATTATCCTTGGCAGCCACGGCTTTTACGCCCACACTACCCGCCAGCTCAGTAATGGTAGTGCCTTTTGCTTCCGGCTGCATCGTGTTTAGCAGTTTTACAGGGATCTTATATTGCTGGGCCGGCCAGATGGAAGCAGGGTGTAGAATCTTTGCCCCAAAATAAGCCAGCTCGGCAGCTTCATCAAAACTCATCTGTTCCACCGGAACCGTTTTCTTTACTACTCTCGGATCATTATTATGCATACCGTCAATATCCGTCCATATCTCGCAAACACTGGCACCAATAGCCGCAGCAATAAGAGAAGCCGAATAATCGCTGCCACCTCTTTTGAGGTTATCTACTTCACCCCTGGCATTGCGGCAGATATAGCCTTGTGTAACGAATATTTTTTTTCCCTCATGCTGTTGAAGTAGTTGGGTCAGTTTGACCTTGATACTGCCGATCTGTGGTTCATCATAGTTATCTATCGTCATGAACTCCAGGGCAGGTAAAAGCAAATGATCTAATCCCAACTCTTCCAGGTAAATACAAAATAGCTTGGTGGACAATAATTCACCCTGTGCCAGGATGTCCTTACTCAGCGCTTCACTGAAAGATATTTTCAGGATGATATTCAAAAATTCAAAATGCTCGGCAATAATACCTTTTGCCTTAGCGATCATCGCCGGCTTTTTTACCAGGCCAGCAATAAATGCCTGGTAGTGGGCTTCCAATTTATCAATGGACTGCTTGGCTGCAGGACGGTCGCCCACAGCGATATGGTTACCAATTTCTACCAGCGAATTGGTAGTGCCAGACAGGGCTGATAAAACAATAATAACTGGTTCTGTTTCCCTTGTTACCAGCGACACGATCTGGTGCATTCGTTCCGGCTTTCCCACACTGGTGCCGCCAAACTTCATTACTTTCATTTTCTTCTCTTTTATTTTAAATAATAAAATGGAATTCTCTAAAAAAATCTGAGCATACCACTTTCTTACAAATGGCTTATTTCCTTTTGCTTCCCCCCTCCCTAGATTTTAATTGGTTGAAATATTAAGGCTGTAAAGGTAAGTATGCAACAAATAACAATCGTTAGGCAAATGGCACTTCAAATTTGGAAGATAGTTGCCTTAAATCAGTTACAACAGCATCCAGCAATGGAATTCCATTCACCATTCTTTCTTCTTCATACTCTCTTTCCGGGTCACCCGGTACCAATACTTTTTCTTCCCCGGGAATAGTTTTACATAAACGAAAACCCTGTATCCAATGATCCATACTTTTTTTGAATTCATCAGCCGGACGGAACGCATCTACTCTCATGGCGCCCAGGAAATGCCCGATTCCTTTTCCTGGTTGTTGAGCAGGCATGGGTACATAAGCCGGGAAGGGCGGCACCCAGGGAGCATAATTAGCACCACTTAATAAAGCTGAAAAAATATCAACGATAGCGCCGAGTGCATAGCCTTTATGTGAACCATGTTCCCGATCTCCACCGAGTGGCAATAAAGCACCACCTGTTTTTAATGCATGCGGATCGTTGGAAGGATTACCCTCTTTATCCTGCACCCAACCAGTTGGCGTTTGTAAATTTTTGCGCTGCAATATTTCCAGTTTACCATTCGCAGCAGTCGTCGTGGCCAGGTCGGCTACAAAAGCGGGTTCCTTACCTGCAGGTGCTGCTACACAGATCGGGTTTGTGCCCAACATTTTATCAATGGAAAAAGTAGGAGCTACTAAAGGACTTGCATTCGTCATAGCAATACCCATCATATCGTATGGCAAGGCCATCATAGCATGATGGGATGCTATACCGAAATGATTACTGTTTTGTACACTTACCCAACCAGTACCCACCTGTTTGGCTTTTTCAATAGCTATTTGCATGGCAAAAGGAGCGATCACTAATCCCAAACCACTGTCACCATCCACTACCGCCGTGGAGGGAGTTTCATGGATCACTTTGATATCGGGTGTAGCATTAACTCTTTTTACTTCCCATAAACGGATATAGCCACTCAGTCTTGCTACGCCATGCGAATCAATTCCACGGAGGTCGGCTGATAACAAAGAAGTGGTGGCGGTATCTGCATGGGCATCGCTGCACCCGATTTTTTGAAAAACTGATTTTGTAAACTCAAATAAATGCTGGTAGGAAAATAATTGCTCGGCCATAATACAAAGAAACAACAAAAAGGGTAACCAAAGTGGCGCTGAGTGCAAAGAAAACAATAGCGTTTTTGCGCCTCTGCGGTCAAATTTATATGACCTTCATGGAATTTGCATCCCAGTTAATCACTTTCTTTTGAAAATAACTTTCGTTACAAGCTAAACAAGGGGCTGCTGCCCGGAAACCGAATACAGCATCTTCCACCACAGGCTTCTTATACCTGACGGATTGAAAAAAATTGACAAAATGATCATAGCGATCATCATATCCATCTGGTGCTGAAAATTTTATTGCCGGCCATTCTTTTTTATCAGCTGCCGGAAACCGTTTTTTATAATCATCTGCAATCTCCTGTTGCATTGCTTTGGTATAAGTATCGTAAGCATCCCAACCACCATAAACGGGAGTTTTAGAAAATTTATTTCTGTATAAGGTAAAATCATTCCACCCAAAATCAATGACTCCTTCGGTACCATAAAATCTTACTTTGCCGCTTTCCACTTTCTCCGCACCACTGGCAAGGTTTACTTTTAATAACAGCTGGAAGGCAGGATGTTCTTTTGTTGCTGTGTATTCCATTACACCGGTCATAACATCAGGCACATTACGGCCATCCTTCCAGTAACTCAAATCACCCGTTGCAAAAATTCTTGACGGACCTTTTGAATCAGTTAGAAAATGAATACCTGATAAAAGATGTACAAATAAATCACCCGCCACGCCTGTTCCATACTCTTTATAATTACGCCACCAGAAAAATCGTTTGGCATCAAAGGGTGTATCCGGGTTTGTTTTTAAATATTTCTTCCAGGCAATGGTATTTTCATTTGCATCTAATGGCATGGTGTATTGCCAAGCACCCATAGCCGTGTGGCGATCGAAGGATGCTTCAATACAATTCAACTGTCCAATCTCTCCTGCTTTATACAATTCTTTGGCTTTCGCATAGACAATACTGCTTACCCGCTGGCTACCTACCTGCAAAGTGGCTTTTGTTTGCTGTTGTACTTTTATCAGTTCAAGGCCCTGGTTTAGCTGATGCACTATTGGCTTTTCGCAATACACTGCTTTACCTTTCTTCATGGCCTCTATAGAAATTTTATCATGCCACTGATCGCTGGTGCAAACGATGACGGCATCAATATCTTTCCTGTCAAGCAATTCCTCATACACTTTTGTTGTAACTAACTTCTGGCCATATAATTCTTTAGCTCTTTCAAGCCGTCCCTGGTACAAATCGCAAACAGCTATCAGTTGTACACCGGAAATTTGCAATACTGTTTTTGCATTACGGCTTCCCATGATGCCGAAACCGATGATAGCAACATTAATAATATCAAAAGAAGAAAGTTTTCTTTCGCAGGGAATGATTCTTTTTTCTATTCCTTCTTCGCTGATGCCTGCATAAGAAGACAAAGGAGCAATGAAAGAAGCAGCGCCTATTTGTTTGATGAATTTTCTTCTGGATGACATAGATAGCTATTTTATTTTTAGCCGTAGACTAACACAAATTAACACGGATTAGAATTGCTTCGCAATTCACTGTTCATAGTTTGCGAAGTTCTGATTCATAAAATTCTTTATTCCGTTTCATATCCCCCATATTATTGTTTTCATTCGCTTCATATTCCATGGAGACAACTCCTTTGAACTTCTGTCGTTTCAATTCTTTAAGTACAGCGGGAAGACGGCACACCCCTTTTCCATACAAAGTATCTATGGCCGTTACATCATCAAACCGGTTGACATCTTTAAAATGTAATCCCCATAGTTTGCCTTTCATTTTTTTCAGTGCATCAATTACATCGACACCGTTTCTTGTCCAATGTCCGATATCGGGCCAGGCCCCTATATTTTTTCTTCCTTTCATAGCTGCTACGATAGAATCCGGATGCCAGTAATGGCTTGATGGTTTAGGATGGCAGTGCAAGGCAACTTTCACATTGTACTTTTCTGACAATGTGTTGAAAGCATCAAGGTCTGCCCATTCCGGCTCGGCAGTTATGAAAGGGATGCCCATGTATTGGGCAAATTCAAAGAATTTTTCCAGGTTGTCTTTGTGGTAATAATATTTATCAATTACACCGAGGGCAATTATTTTCGAATTCTTGTACTCCAAAAATTGCTTCACTTTATTACGAGAGATTTTATCCATTGTATAGCTGAATACACCTGAAATATCAGCCCCCACACGTTGCCCGGGATAAACTTCTAAATATTTTACCCCTAAACTATCTGCTTTATAAACAGTTTCCAGTAATGTATACTTATGAAAAGTCCATGTTTGGATAGCCAGTTGCCAGTTTGATTGGGCAACTGATATAAGTGAAGAGAATAAAACTGAAACTGTTATTAGTATTTTTTTCATTGATTTAAAATTGGCTATAAACAAAACTCATTTTACCGTTTATATTCATGGGTAGGTTTTTACTGCCAAAAAGTAAGATACATTTATTAAGCATAATTGAAAGCTCACGTCTGGTAATCGATCTTTCTGAATTAAAATCTTTTAATCCCCATTCATACCAACTTTTCTCTAACTCGGAAGCCTTTTTAACATTTTTTAATAAATCTGTTTTAAAGTATGGCCTCATCGTTTTTAAATATCTAAAGCAATCTTCTATATTCATGGGCCTATCCCACTTTGGCATCCTTCCACTAAATCCTAAGTAAAAATTAAATGATTTTATTGCGAAATAAAACTTTGTTCCATCCACCAAACTATCCGGATAAAAAAACATCTTATTCGCCCAACCTTCTGATTTACCAACCCCTTTTAATATTCCGGTGACACCTACTTTTTGTATAGCTTCCCATGCGGGGTCATCCGGTTTTACATCCACAAAAGGAATCAGATAAGCTTTTGTTTTCAGCAACTCTTCTTGTACCATTCTTACAGCAACATCTCTTGGTTTCTTTTTATTCTTTACACTCAATGCCGCCAATACTCCAGCCGCCTGCCCCGTCAATAAAACAACAGGCTGCAATCTTGTTGTTCCATTTACAATATTAGTTACCGAAATTCCTTTTTCACAAACAATTAATCCGTCAATTTTTTCAGGTATCAATGCGCCTAATGGAATGTTATAAGAAGGAACATTTGGAAATTCTATCTCCGGCACTTTGCCGGGATATTGTGCATGGTGATGGTCAACCGGGTAATCGCCAACAGAAATACCTGTTCGGTACAAACTATAATCATACGGGTTTTTAATATGGTTGATATTCATTCTTACCTCACCTTTTACCCGCCGCCCTTCCCGGTTGTAAGGAATCAATGCTAGTCCGCCATCCAATTCATCATCTGCCAATCCAATATTTTTCATGCCCAACTCGATCTGCATAAAATAAATGAAGCCGAGTGTATGATTTTTTGCAACCTCATACTTCTGCTTTCTGACCGCTGTCTTATCTTCCACCACATTCAAATAGGTGTCATTGCCGTGTGCCGGCCAGTTCAGCATGTATTTATCAAAAGTTGCACCAGGTGTTCTGGGCAGTTTTCCATAATTGAGCATTTTGATTTTGTCACCATCCCAGGGCTTATCTGTACAAGGTGCATTTGTATTACAGCAATAATATTTTTTGGGGTCGTACCCGGCAGGCTTTGGAATTGTTTTATCAGCACCAGCACCATAATCTTTTAATATGGCCGCCCATGTTAAATCCTGGATGATATTATTTTTTTGTCTTGCCTGGTTCTCATTGCTTACCAATGGATCGTCCATACCAACATCATAAGCAGCACCTGCTGCTGCAAAAACATCGCCTAACTCTGTGGCATCAACCACCACCCTTGCTTTTACTTTAAGTACTTCTGTATTATCATTGTTGCGGAATGTGGCACCGGTAACTTTATTTCCTTCTTTTAAAACGGTTTCAAATTCAAGCCTTAAATAAACTTTCAGGTTCTTCTCGCTTTTTGTCCAGGCTTTAAAAATGCTATCGCCGACTTTCGGTTCAAAATTGGTATTGCTTACCCAACCAGTGTTTAATTTTTTTCTTCCGTAGTGTTTATATAATGCCTGTCGAAATTCTTCCCACATACCACTTGGCAACTGGTCATTGCCATCAGTACAACTTACTCCCGCCGCAGTTAGCATACCTCCAAGCATGTTTGTCGGTTCAATCAATATAGTTGTTGCCGTCATTCTTGCACTTTGAATAGCGGCAGCTATTCCTCCCACCCCTCCACCAATTACCAATACATCGGTAGTAATACTCCTCACTTTTCGTTGTGAATAGGCTGTAAAAGATAAAAAACAAACCACCAGGAAAAAATATCCCTTCATGATTTCAAGTTACATATTATTGGAATAAAAAAAAGCCTCTCCAAAGGAAAGGCTGTGTGTTAGTTTTTAGTTGCGACCTTAGAATGGTAAATCATCTACCGGCTCCGTAATATCGTTCGGCGATGGTACATTACTGTTGGATGAAGGAGCAGATGCTGAAGCAGAAGAAGGTTGCTGGTATGAACCACCGCCTACACTCCGGTCACTTTTTCCACCTAAAAGTTGTACTTCCCGCACCCGGAGTGAAAGGGATGAACCCGGAGTGCCATCATTACGCTGGAAGGATCTTGCTTCCGGCTGCCCTTCCACAAAAACCTGTGTGCCTTTTTGCAGGTAGGGAGCAACCGCTGTACGGTCGGTCCAATAAGCGCAATCTACCCAGATTGTTTTTTCCTGTAGCGCTCCCTGACTGTCTTTGTACTTTTCAGAATGGGCTACGGTAAAGTTGATTACATTTTTTCCGTTGACGGTGTTGACTACACAGTCTTTTCCCAGATGTCCGATAACTTGCATTTTGATCATAGTGCTCAATTTTTAAAATGACGTAATTAATTTTCAGGTTGGCAAGGTAAGAAAATTCGATTATCAAAAACTAATTTATTTAGTAACATGCGGAGAATGTGCATAAATTTTGTTTGACCAAATTGGAGACTTATAGGGCCTCCCCCGCAGGTTTAGGAGGAAAAGAAAGAAAATATCACGCAAAGTCGCTACGGCGCAAAGTATAATACATTTGAAAATCAGCCGTTGCGACTTTGCGTCATTGCGAGCAACAAAAAATTTAATACCCGCTCAGAGGCGGAGTTTGCAGAGAAGTTGATAAATTAGACTACAACGCTGTATCCCGGCGGTTCAATTATTCGCAACTTTTAGTGCCTGCCTGCTGGCGAGTTTGCGGGTAAATTAATTTAATCCAGATTCGGAACAGCTTCTTTTTTCTTTCTCCCGTATGCGGAATCTCTTATTCAACTGTCCTGCCACTAGCCGCATCAATCAGCCTTCCAAAGAAAATCGCATTCATAAACAATTTAGTACCCCCCAGCCAAAAGGCCCGGAAATTAGGATTGTCCGCAATATTAATAACCCTGCCGATGCCAACGGTGTTTACAATAACAGCTGCAGAATTTTTGATCACCTCCCCGTTTTCTTTGCTTACCCAACCACTTTGCAATGGTTTTGCGCCATAGTAAAATGGAGTGGCGTACGGATTTTTGCTTTTCTCCATAAATACTTTGTTGGCTTTAAAAAGACTCACCGTTTTTTGATTATAGCCATAAGCAAGCGGGTGGGTTAGATCCACCTCCGCACCAAAGATGGCTCCCTGTATTTGCTGCGCTCCATCCATTTGTTCCCGGTCTGTATAAGCAAGTTTATCGGTGCTATCAACAGGTGATTTCAATCTTTTAAATTTCACCTCGCTGATCCCGCTTTGTGAAGCCCAACTTACGGACTCCTCGGTCAATATTAAGGTGCCGCCAGCCTGCGCCCAGGACTTTAATTTGTCTTTGTTGAGTTCGTTATAATTACCCCCTACCAGTATAAGTGTATTATACTTACTCAACTCAATTCGGTTAAAAACGTTTGGCTCCAGGTGTGTTGCCGGAATATTCATGCGTTGGTCCAGCAGGTGCCATACTTCTCCTGCATCGGTAGCATTGGCCCCCGGACCGGCGATCATCGCAATAGTGGGTTTAGAGATGACTGCAAATTTATTGCTGCCCAGGTCGCTTCCGCTATTTACATTACCCGATGAAACAGCATATACATTTAAGCGGTACTTCTCTGTAAGGCCACTTACAAGAAGAGCCAGGGCCTCGCTATCCTTACTTTGCATTTTTACCGGTAATAGTATCGTTCCATAATCAAATTTCCTAGCACCCCCGTTGACCGCTGTTTCAAATTTATTGGTGGCTACTTTCATGATCAGCCCTGCATTCAACAATTCATAAACGGCAGCGGGTGCATAAAGATCATCCCACTCCATCAAATAAGCATACTCGCTTTTACCACCAATAATATTTTTCTTCGGCATGATAAGTGATTCTACCTTACTACCCATCATGGGTGTTGTAGTTAGCTCTGAATATGGAAGCCCAAAAGCTAATGGCATTGTCCAGGCAGTGATATCATAAAACAAACTGTCTTTATACGTGAGTGTCTTTTCAAAGATCGATCTTATTAAACTATGTTGTGGCTGGTTGAGCGAGACCATGAATGCGGACCCTTTCTCATACCCGATAGCTATCGGGTCATTCTCCTTATAGTTATCTGGCAAATCATTGATCTCAATCTGGTGACGCTTCAGCATTTCTGCAAAATGAAATGTTTTAGCCGCATCATTTTTATCGCCAAAAACATATCCTTTTACCGGGTAAGCAGCAGCACGGCTTGCAGATTCATTATAAAAATTACGTTGAAAGCTTAAAAATTCTTTCCGCAGTACTTTTGCACCTTCCAACGTGGAGAGGGTAGTTACAAACTGGTTCCTGATGGTAAAAGGAAAACTCAGCAAGCCATTTGCCGTTTGCTGTAAATGTCCTCTGGATGAAGCCTGTTCAAATAAAATACCGATACAACCCTGCACATCCGGGTAGGTAGAACCTTTTCCATAATAAAAATCATCGTAGTTCTCTTTGGTAAAATATAATGACCCGATACGGTCTAAATATTGTGCATGGAATTTTGCCAGCTTACCTGTCAGCTCCTGGTTCTTTTCGGGTGTTAATGGATTCACCCTGGAAGGAACACCCGGTTGAAAAAAGAACGTAGCATTGCTTCCCTGCTCGTGGTGATCGGTTAATATATTAGGTTTCCATTTCTGAAACCATGCTACCCTGTTTTGACTTTCAACATGTACCGTAGGTAACCAGTCACGGTTAAGATCAAACCAGTAATGATTGAATCTTCCGCCCGGCCACACTTCATTAAATTCTCTTGAATTGGGGTCGCTTACCAGGTTTTTACTCTTATGCTGGTTGGCCCAGGTAGAAAAACGCTGTAACCCATCAGGGTTGAAAGAAGGGTCAAACAATATGACCACATTATCTAACAGTTCATCAATTTGTTTCCCTTGCGCTGCCGCCAGATAGTAAGCACTTAGCAATGCAGCATTGGCACCGCTTGGTTCATTGCCATGAATAGAGTGACCAATCCAAACTACAATCGGCATATTGTCAATATTGACCGAAGCAGATTGTGCCGGGTCTGTCAACTTTATATGCTGCAGTCTTATCTCTTCTAACCGCTGATGGTTTTTAGGAGAGGTTATAATCAATAGCACCTGAGGACGGCTTTCATAGGTAAGCCCCATTGTCTCCAGTTTTATTCTGTCTGGTGCAGCAGCAGCCACAGCTTTCATATAGTTTACTAACCTGTCGTGTGTTATATGCCACTCTCCCACTTCATGGTAGATAACGTCTTTTGGTTTGGGAATAGCAGGATTGTATTGAACCGAATCAGGCAGATAATATTTTAAATCTTGTGCTGGAAGTGAATATTGAATAAATAATAGTGAGAGGAGTAGTAGTTTTTTCATACTTCATTTTTTAAAAAAGGGAAATTACGGAATAAGGGTTAAAAACTGATGGGGATTTATTCGTCCGCTTCGCATTGCTTCTGGCATAAATTTCTATTGATTTTCAATATCTTTTTATGCCAGGAGTATCGTATATTTATGATTAGGCGATATTTTACAGACACACTACACAAATACATTACAATTATTATCATGGCAGAAATAGACAATTCTTACGAAATTTTTAAATCAAAAATTGTTGAATTTAAGAAATATGGCACAGAACCAATTTCTGAATCTGACACAAGAAGTAAGATAATTGATATACTATTTAAAGACGTTTTAGGTTGGACCGAGAATGATATTGAAAGAGAACGATTCGTTCAAGTTGGCTTCTACGATTATGAAATTAGCACCTCAATCTTTCGCTTTGTTGTTGAAGCTAAAAAAACTTTTGTAGAGTTTAAAATACCAGAAAAAACCCGAAGAACAAAGATAAAAACTATTTATAAGGCAAATAAAGAAGTAATTGACCAAATTAGAAGCTATATTTTTAATAGAGGATTACTTTATTAAAGACAGTGCCTCGTCCTGAAATAGGTTGACTACAAATCAACCATTTTATGGACTACATCTTCAGCCGTCCAAAACAAGACGGACAACTTCAGGATATGGCGGTTAATAGGAAGGTCTTTACTCTATAATTTTACCCTTTTTCGTAACAAACCTCACCCCTGTTTATTTGTATATTTGCGGCTTGTCCCGTCTGTTACGGGTTCAAAATTTTTCACAACAATGAGCAAGAAAGGAAAAGTGCTGGTAGCCATGAGCGGCGGTATTGACAGTACCATTACCGCCCTCATGCTCAATGATGAAGGCTATGAAGTAGTGGGGATAACCATGAAAACATGGGATTATACGGGCAGCGGGGGTGGCAAAAAAGAGACGGGCTGCTGTAATGTAGATAGCTTTAATGATGCCCGCCAGGCCGCGGTAGAGCATGGTTTCCCTCATTATATCCTCGATATCCGGGAAGAATTTGGTGATTTTGTGATCGAGAATTTTGTAGATGAATACATTGCCGGAAGAACCCCTAATCCCTGTGTGCTTTGCAACACCCATATTAAATGGAGAGCATTATTAAAAAGAGCTGATGCACTGGGTTGTGAATTTATGGCGACTGGTCATTATGCTAAAATCCGGCAGCATGATAACGGAAGGTTTGTTGTCAGCAAAGCCATCGATGATACTAAGGATCAGAGCTATGTACTCTGGGGATTGCAACAGGACCTGCTCAGCAGAACCTTATTGCCGCTTGCTCCTTATCGTAAAACCGAGATCCGGCAGATGGCACTTGACTATGGATATCCGGAACTTGCCAAAAAAAGTGAGAGCTACGAGATCTGCTTTGTACCGGATAATGATTACCGTGGATTTTTAAAAAGACGGGTAGAAGGACTAGAAGAAAGAGTAGCGGGGGGCAATTTTGTTGACAAACATGGCAATATTCTCGGGCAACACAAGGGCTATCCTTTTTATACGATCGGACAACGAAAAGGCCTGGACATTACATTTGGCAAACCTGTTTTTGTAACAAGGATCGACCCCGATAATAATACCGTGATGCTGGGTGATGAAGCAGATCTGGATCAGAATGAAATGCTGGTCGGTAAGATCAATATGATAAAATATGATACAATCACGCCGGGCATGGAAGCCGTAACCAAGATCCGGTATAAAGACAAAGGCACTTTGTCAAATATCTATCCGCTAAATTCAACCAGCGCCACGATCCGGTTTTATGAAAATGCCAAAGGTATTGCACCCGGCCAGAGTGCCGTTTTTTATGAAGGGGATGATGTAATTGGCGGAGGGATCATACAGTCGGGAGTGTTGAGGGAGTATTAGAAGTTCTAAGTTCGCAGTTTGAAGTTCGATGTTCAGAGTTCCAAGGTTCTTAATTCTGTGTTCGACGTTTGAAGTTTGAAGGAATTCTCTGCTAATCAGGGAGTCGCCCACCGGACCCAGGCTAAAGACTATCGACTGGTTCTCAGGCAATAAAGACTTAAATCATACGTTTTAAAGCGGTGAACTATGTTTCCCCAGTTTTTGTTAGTAATTTTATATAGTAACAAACCACGGAAAGGCGGCTTGTTACGATCCAAATACCCTGATAAACAATATATAACCGAACAAACTTTGTATCCGTAAATACAGAAAGACCACTTATGAGACTCCAGCTACTTACCCGCATCAGCCTGTTGGCAATTATTATAAGTTCTCTTTTTTCCTGCAATGAAAAAGAGGAATTTGTAACAGAAAATATAAAGGATTATTTACCACTTACTACCGGAAAGTATATTATTTACCGCCTCGACTCCCTGGTCTTTACTCAGTTTGGAAGGACCATTGAAACCCACCGGTACCAGCAGAAAGATCAGGTTGATGGGATATTTACCGACCTGGCCGGAAGAACAAGTTACCGCATACAACGCTATCTGAGAGATTCGCTTGGAACAGGTTACTGGCAACCACTCAGTACTTACGTCATCACTCCATTGACAGATCAAATAGAACTGCAGGAAGATAATCTCCGGTTTATTAAACTGCATATGCCGATTACAAACGGTTTTAGCTGGAAAGGCAACCGGTATATTCCCACAGATGCTTACAGTCAGAAGTATAATTTTAGTAATGATAATGAAATGGAACTATGGGATTATTACTATGATGGATTGGCATCGCCCTTTAGTTACCGGGGATATAATTATACCAATGTTCTTAGTGTAGAAGAAATAGATGAAGCCTTTAATGTGCCTATTACTTCCCCTACTTCCTATGCTGCAAAATCGAGAGCGGTTGAGAAATACTCAAAATCGATTGGTCTTGTCTACCAGGAATATGAATTATGGGAATACCAGCCTAATACCGGTGGTTCAGGCGGACCTTATTATACTGGCTTTGGTATAAAGAAGTGGATGATCGATCATAATTAATCTCCCTTTCAGCCGTAAATTTGTGGGTGGTAAAAAGCTGGTTCGAATGAAAAAAATATTCTTCCTTTTATTATTAGTTGCCACAGTAAGTGAATCGCAGGCCCAGTTCACCCGGTATATCATTAAATTTAAAAACAAAGGTGGCTCTCCCTATAGTCTTTCTTCTCCCCTTGCCTATTTGTCCCAACGGGCTATTGACAGAAGAGTTAAGTACAATATCGTCCTTGACAGCACCGATCTACCCGTTACACCTTCCTATATAAACCAGGTAAAAAATGTACCCGGTGTTACGTTATTAAATGTTTCCAAATGGCTGAATGCTATAACCATACAAACCAGCAGTTCTGTAGCTATTGCCACAATCACAGCTTTTCCTTTCGTGCAGAATGTAAACGGGATCGCTGCCCGGTCAGCAGTAACAGGAAGAGAGGCTGTGAACAAATTTGAACTCGAAGAAAGGATCACAGAACTTTCTCCTTTTGCCATCGATCAAATAACGGCCGACTTTTTCAACTACGGCAGCGGCTCTTATAACGAGATCAAGCTTCATAATGGCGAGTTCCTGCATAATATTGGCCTGAGAGGACAGGGAATGCAGATCGCCGTACTCGATAATGGTTTTAGTAATTATACCAACCTCCGGGCATTTGATAGTATGAACCTGAACGGTCAGGTGTTGGGAACCTGGGACTTTGTGGCCCGGGAACAAAATGTTACCAACGATGGCAGTCATGGCATGAATTGCCTTTCTACGATCGCTGCCAATATTCCCGGCCAGTTTATCGGGAAGGCACCTAAAGCAAGTTTCTGGCTATTCCAGACAGAAGATAACGGTAGTGAATACCCGATCGAAGAATTTAACTGGGCCTGTGGTGCCGAAAGGTCGGATAGTTCGGGTGCCGATGCGATATCTTCTTCCTTAGGATATGGCTATGGCTTTTCCGGTGCTGTTCCTGATTATCCTTATGCTTCCCTGAATGGCAATACAACCTTATCTGCAATTGCCGCCGATCTCGCTGCAAAAAAAGGCATCCTTGTATTTATTGCAGCAGGAAATGCCGGTGCTTCTCCCTGGCATTTTATTACGACCCCGTCGGATGCGGATAGCGCCCTTGCCATCGGTGCAGTAAATACCGCTGGTGCAGTAGGCAGCTTTTCGAGCTTTGGCCCTTCAGGTGACGGACAGATCAAACCAGATATAGCCTCAGTGGGGGTAGCTGCAATGATACAAACCGCTTCCAATACGATTGGCACTTCCAATGGAACTTCTTTTGCCTGTCCAAATATGGCAGGATTGGGTACTATTCTCTGGCAGGGATTTCCTGAATTCAATAATATAAAGATCCTAAAGGCCCTGCAACAATCCGGCAGCAAGTTCACTACCCCGGATGATAGGATCGGGTATGGCATTCCCAATATGAAACTTGCTTTTGCCAACCTGTTGGTTGACTACGCTACTTCTTCCTCCACGGCCAGCGGTTGCCGGGTAACCATCAGTTGGAACAGCAAGGATGTCGTTGCTATGAAATATGAAATAGAAAGAAAAGCCCCTGGGGCAGACTCCTATACAAAAGTGGGTGAACTCAATCCACAGGCCGGAGTGTTACTGGCCAACCGTAGCTATCAATTCAATAATGACCTTACCAGCGGTGCACCCGGAATTTTTTCTTACCGCATCCGGCAGATCATTGATACTGCCGCCGCTACCTTTTATGCGGTGTATATCGACACCACCATAATCAATGTAACAGCAACCTGTGTTGTAACCGGTACCGGCGGTACCGATCCTTATAAAGAATTGGTGATGGTAAAACCCAACCCGGTATCCGGAACAACTGCACTACTGGTCGTTGAAACTGCGTATGCAGTTACCAATATGCCCATCCTAATCTACGATTCAAAAGGAAGCTTGCTGATGCAATTAAAGGATAGTAAGGGAAGCGGAACAAAAACGATTGAGCTGGCCATTGACAGACTTTCGAAAGGAAAATATTATATCAAGGTATTAAATGGGCAAAAAACGATCGGCACAGCTGAGTTATTGAAATTATAGGGGCTTTTTAAACAAAGCCGCAAACAGCGTATCAGCTTTTTTATCATAGCCCCTGAGCAATTCCATCTTTAAAAGTTGAAGGCCGAATTTTTCTTTTATAAAATCAACAGCGGCTTCGTTCTCCTTTTTAAAAACGGAACAGGTAATATACAGGAAATATCCCCCCGGCTCTAATTGCGGTAGCGCATTCGTAACGATCTTTTGCTGCAATGTTGCGTAGGATTTGATTTTCTCTTCCTCAAAATAATACAATTGCTCGGGTGTTCGGCCCCAGGTACCGCTGCCACTGCAGGGAACATCAGCAATCACCAGATTAAAAGTGGACAGGGAAACAGTTAGTGGTTTAGACAGGTCAACTACAAAACTCTCGTAGTCATCAATGCCTGCTTGTTCAAAACGGTTTCCCAAATTCAATAGAATGGACTCCCGAATATCGGATACCATCAGTTCAATATCGCCCAGGATATCTTTCGCCATAATGGATTTACCACCGCTGGCAGCACAACAGTCCCATAAACGTATTGATCCGTCACCCGGATGTTCCTTTCTTACCATTTTCAACAACTCTCCTACCCTTTGCGAACTATAGTCCTGGATCACCGCTTCCTGGTCCAGTTCAATAAGTTCATCAATCCTCGTTGAATTAGATAAGGCAATACATTGCTCCGCGATTTTTTCAAATGCAATCCCGTTTTTGATAAGCTTTGCTTTCACCTTCTTTTCATTTCCGGGCCTTACCCGGAGAAAAAGATCAGGCTGTTGTAAATGAGAGAGTGTAAAGACTTTGCCATCGATGGCTTCACTCAATTCATTTTGCCAGGGAAAGATGTCCTCAACTGAAAAAGAATAAGCGATCTCCTGTTGTTTTTCAGAAAAATTGGTTCCGGTTTTTTCATTCCATACAGGTTTCAGTTCAGCTAATATGTCATTTGGTTGTTGGGAACAAAAAAACAAAGCGTTTAAAATTCTTTCTTCAAGTGGTGCATTTATCAATGCTTTCCCCAAACGAAAATAACAATAGCACAAATGACTGACCTGCTTCCGGTCCTTAGAACCAAATTTTTTATGCTGTGAAAAATACTTTTTGATGAACCCGGCAAAAGGCTCTTCACCTTTATACGCTAAAAGAATAGTAGCGGCAGAGTTGAGGTATGAATGATAGCGGCTCAATACTACAAAGAAAACAAAAAGCGGCTGATAAACACAGCCGCTCCGTTAAAATAGTTGTTACGACTTTATTGATAGAAATAAGTAAGGTTGCTCACGACGGTGCCAGGTGTGTCTGTTTTGATACCGGTAGAAGGACGATTATTCGTGTTATAGTTAAATGTAAAATTAGAAATGCGGTCTGCTGCCGGGGTGATCAGGCTGCTGATTTCGATCCTGGTTGCATTGTTTGAAGAGACCCAATCGGTGTGGCCGATAGCACAAGCATCATCAACTGGCAAAACAATGGCAGAATTTTTCGAATCGTATGTATACTTTAGGGTGATTGCAAGATCATCTGTGCCGGTAAAAGCATTATGAGAATAGGTATCTGTTTTCATCAAATTGCCCCCAGCACCATATGTATTTTTTGTCTTGAGCGTTAACATATACGGCAGGCTTAAAATGGGAATGGCCTGGTAGGTGTGTTCTTCTGATAGCTTTCCTGCTCCATCATAGATCAGTACGGTACTGTCCATAACGGTGATCCCAAACATAGTAAGTCCTGATACTCTGGAGATATACCGGGCAGGTGATGAGCTATAATAAATAGTTGTGACAGTACTGTCAATCCCCGCTGCTATGAGCTGAGCATTAATTTGCGTTTTACGGGTAACAATACCCGAAGCATTGCGGTAAATCCGCTCTTCGTTACCAACATCAATGCTCTGGCTCTTACCGGTGATTTTTACATTGACCAGTCGCTTGTTGCCATCGTATGTGTAAAGTGTTACGACCGAATCGGTCACTTCTTTAGAAACTGTTTTAACGAGGGTGGTCCCGGAACTTCCGCCACCGTTTACTCCCCAGTCAATCTCTTTCTGGCAAGATGCAAGGAACAATAGCAACAGGCAGACCGGTAGCAAAATATTATATTTCATAATAATTTATTATAGACCTAATAATGATTTTACTGGATCTTTACCAAGTAGCAATTGTTCCGGATTCTCCAGCAGTTCTTTTACTCTTACTAGGAAACTTACTGATTCCCGTCCATCTATAATACGGTGATCATAGCTAAGTGCCAGGTACATCATGGGCTTAATAACGACCTGGCCGTTGATAGCCATCGGTCGCTCTTGTATCTTGTGCATGCCAAGGATCGCACTCTGCGGTATGTTGATGATCGGGGTACTCATCATCGAACCAAATACACCACCATTGGTGATCGTAAATGTTCCTCCAGTCAATTCATCCGCTGTCAATTTACTTTCCTTTGCTTTTCCGGCCAACTCTACCACCTTTCTTTCCACATCGGCCATGCTCATACTTTCCACATTGCGCATTACCGGAACAGTTAGTCCTCTTGGAGTACTCACGGCAATACTGATATCCGCATAATCATGATACACCAGCTGATCCCCATCGATATATGCATTTACAGAAGGCCATTCGGTCAATGCCACCGAACAGGCTTTGGCAAAAAAGCTCATAAAGCCTAAGCCCACCCCATGTATTTCTTTAAACTTGTCTTTGTACTTTGTTCTTATTTCCATGATAGCACTCATATCCACTTCGTTGAAAGTGGTGAGCATCGCGGTTGTATTCTTGGCTTCCACCAATCGCCGGGAAATGGTTTTACGGAGATTACTCATTTTCTCTGTCCGGCCATTCCGGCTATTCAGTTCAGCACCTGTAAACGCTTTTTTACCGGGGTTCGCTAATGCAGCAAGTACATCATCCTTTAATATTTTTCCCTGCGGACCGGTAGGTGTGACCGATTTTGGATCAACTTTCTTATCCGCAATGATAGCTGAAGCGACCGGGCTTGCTTTGATGTCAGAAGCGACTGCTGCCACCGCAGCCTTGCTTACCGGAGCATCCTGTTCTGCTGGTTTCGGTGCAATGGCTGTCTTTGTCGGGGTTTCCGCCTTCTGAGCTTCGGCTTCCTTCTTTGAACTTGCTTCCGGCTTCGCGGCTGTTTCATCAATACTTGCAAGCAGGTCACCAATTTTAATGGTGTCGCCTTCATTAATGGCTTCCAGTTTTAATACACCGGCTTTTTCCGCATTTACTTCAAAAGTCGCTTTTTCGCTTTCAAGCTCGGCAATCACCTCATCTCTTTCCACATACTCACCATCTTTTTTGCTCCATTTCAGCAGGGTTACTTCACTAATAGACTCCCCTACGGTTGGCACTTTTATATCAATCATAGAAATTATTAAGTAGGGCAAATTTCGGAAAAAAAGCTAATACAAACACTTATATTTGAGTTTGATAATCAGTCCTTTTGATGCTAAAAACCATCCGTTACATTGCTATCGATGATAACCCGGTTGACCTCCTTATTTTGAAGGAATATGCCGGCGAACATCCACATCTCCTGCACTGCGGCAGCTTTTCCAATATCACCGACGGCATTCAGCAGGTAGCAGCTTTAAAACCCGACCTGGTATTCCTGGATATTGAAATGCCGGGGCTCAGCGGTATCGAATTATTAAAGACTGTTAAAGATCATATTTCTATTGCTGTCTTTGTCACTTCACACCCGGAATTTGCGCTGGAGGGCTTTGAACTGTCTGCCCTTGACTATATTTTAAAGCCGGTAACGGCAGATCGTTTTTCTTACACTGCAAAACGGATTGCTGACTACTGGGATATGAAACAAAAGTCCGCCGCTTACGAAGTGCTGTTTGAAAAAGAATCCCTCACCATTAAAGACGGACATACCCAGGTAAAATTACCCCAGGAGGATATCATCTACCTCGAAGCGATGCAGGATTATACCAAAGTAGTGACAGAAAAGAAGAATTACCTGACCCTGACGACCCTGACCGGTTTCCTGGAAAAATTTTCCAATAATAATTTTTTACGGGTACACCGGAGCTATGCAGTAGCGGTAAAAAAAATTAAAGAACTGCATCATAATAAAATAGTTTGCGGGGACATTACTATACCAATTGGCAAAACATATCGTTCAGCAGTGGCTCAAATAAAATTATGAAACAGGTATTTCAATTGGCATGTGCATTACTATTTTCACTTCAATACAGCTTAGCGCAAAATTCTCCTCCCAAAACCGTCGACGACTTTATCAAAAACTGCCAGGCGATAATTAACAGTGCAGATGGCAAAGCAGCGAGTTTTGCCAGTTTGATAGATATTGGAAATGCCGGTTTAAGCAAAACGACCAGTAATGACTACAGCAGTAAGTGCCAGTTAAATAATTTTGTTGCAATTGGGTATTACAACCAATTTAAGTTTGACAGTGCAAAAAAGTATTTCGAACGTACGTACACTTATTCCTTAAAATCAGGAAGAGGAGACAATGGCGCCTATGCGTTGGGGGCCCTGATTCAAATATATCATTACCTGAATGAAAATAATAAAAGTGATTCTGTAGCAAAATTATTACAACCTGTTTTAGACACATCAACGAACAATGTAACCAAATGTTCAGGCTATTATGCACTGGGAAAGTACCATGCCAACATAAAATCGTTTTTCAATCTTGGCTTGAATGATTTTATACAAAGTCTTCTATACCTAAAACCGCTTATTGATACAGCCTCCAGCCCAAAATATAAAGTTCAATTTTCCATTACCACTATTTCAATCGTAGATATATACCTGCTGCTGAAGCAACCCGAAAAAGCATTGCAGTATTTATTCAGCGCTAACCAATATGCCGCAATGGCTGTCACAACCGAGGTGGGTATCCTGTGCAGGTATGTAAAAACCTATACCGCACTTAAAAAAATTGACAGTGCCCTGCAGTATCAAAATTTATTAAACCAGGCAGTTGCTAAAGCGCCAAAGGCCTGGTCGGAATTGGTGACTTCCAACATTGCAATTGCCAGCTACTATCTTGATAGAGGTGAAATAGAAGCAGCTAAAATTTACATTGACTCCGCAACCGCCCGTGCAGCAGTTACTACAAAAATGCTTGAATCACAAGCGGATGCGATCAGTGGCCGTTACTATTCGCTAAAGAAAAATAATATACTGGCGAAAGAATATTATGAAAAAGCTGTAACTGTTATATATAATGTTGACAGGGAATCCTATTGCGACATCCGCAAAGAACTGGCATTGTTGGCTATTGAAGCCGGAGATGTAAATGAAGCTAAAAAACAGCTCACACTGTATACTCAGGCAAATGACTCACTGACCAATGAAAAGACTTCCAACAATTTAGCGGAGATGGAAGCGCAATACCAAAACAAGGATAAGCAGCAGCAAATAGATTTTAAAGACAGACAATTATTGTTCGCCAAAAGGCAGCAATTATGGTTAATTGCAGGGCTTATTTTGGCGGGTATAGCAGCCATCCTTTTAATATTGCTCTATCGAAATAAAAAAAGAAGTGCAAACCTTATCAATGAAAAAAATACAACGCTATCCAAGCTTAACACCGACCTGGAAGAAGCAAACCGCACGAAGGCTAAACTTTTCAGTATTATCAGCCATGACCTTCGCTCACCCATTAGCCAGGTGTACCAGTTTTTAAAACTACAGCAACTAAACCCGCAATTGCTCAATGAGCAGCAGAAAAACGAGCTCAGTAATAAGATACAGACAGCGACAGGTTCTTTGCTGGAAACAATGGAAGATCTCCTGCTTTGGAGTAAAACACAAATGAGTGAGTTTAAAACTGTAATGCAGTCAACCCACCTCTTACCCGTCGTAAATGCTTGCCAGGCATTATTACAACTCAACAGCGAGGCAAAAAATATCCAATATAAAAAAGAGATTAGCGGCACACTAATTATTATCACTGATCCTTATTACCTGCAAACGATCATCCGCAATTTGCTGCAGAATGCGGTAAAAGCTTCACCAGAGAATGGCGAAATTGAAATAGGTACCTGGCAGTCTTCATACGGGTTGGTACTGTATATCCAGAACCAGGGCAACACTTTCACCCAGCAAGATTTTAACCACCTAATCAGCAGTGAAGAAAATACTAAAAGCCTTAATGGGCTGGGCCTGAGACTAGTGGATGAGTTGTCTAAAAAGATCGGCGCATCCATTGTCTTCAAATCCCCTGAAAAAGGTGGTACCCGGGCAGAAATACATTTGTCCGGCAGCTAAACTATGCCCGCCTTTCCTTCAGCGATTATTGGTGTCCGTTCAACGGTTAATACTAATATATGCCTTCCCTTGGGTATACCTTAGCATTATAATTTTTTACAATGAAAAAAATACTTTTAGTGCTCAGTTCTATTGTCCTGGCAACTATGGCTTTCAGCCAGGGCAGTACCACAGATAGGGCGATCAGGAATAATAAGATAAAAGTGATTAATGAAAATGCAGCTAAAAATGCTCAATTACTGGCCAGCTTCAAGCCAGTGGCAACCCTGTCGATCAGTGATGATTTCAAAGCCACTTATAAATATTTCAAGGCCTGGATCCTGGATGATATTATCCGCATAGCTACTGATGCAAAGATCGGGAATGTACAGGCCAGAGTCTTACCAGCGAGATCCGGTGGGGTACTTGGCCAATTAACCCATTGGTACACCAATGCACCGGTATTCAGCGATAAGATCATGCTAAGCGAACTACGAGAGCAAATGATTGTTGGCACAACTGGGCGTATTGAAGTGTTTGTTCAAACAACCGATGGCACGACAGTTGCCGTAGATTTCGGGAAGGATTTTACGATCCAGTCAACAAAAGCTGCCCCTGCTGCATCAAGTGGCGAGTTAGAATATATCACGATAACTACCATATGCAATGATTTTGAAAAAGGGTTCCCGGTACCTGTTATGGCTTATTTCTCCCTCGGGAAAGACAATCCGAAACTCATTGCACAACATGTTCAGTCAGCAAGCAGCGATATAAAAATGAGCAATTTAAATACCTGGAAAAAGTCAGATTTCAAAAATGGCTTCACCCTTTCTTTAGCAACACCCCAGGAGTCCTATAAATTTCTTGTTTATTTATCGATTAAATTCACGGATTCAAACTAGGAAATAAAGATCCGGTATGTTGCCACAGCGGGAACAGAAACCAACCAAACAAAGCATTTTGATAATAATTTTAAAGCGATCCAATAATAAATGGATAAATACAGATAATCTTATTATTCCATTTTCCTAAAAAAATACAGTGAAAAAAATACTCTTTCTAACTTTTCCCTTAGGATTGACATTTTCAGTTTTTGCCCAGTCAAAATATGCAGCTATTGGCGGTATCGAAACCCCCTATAAGAATCAGTATACATTCACGGCCAAACTCGACGAAAAAACAAATACCCTGAGCTTTGAAACCAATGCCCCGGTCACAGTCGTAACCCTTGAAACATACACCGAGGATGAAATAATTACCCGCAAAGGAGTTGAATACACGAATACCTATTTCAAAACAGGAAATAAATATTCGTATGACCTGAAAAAACCATTGCTTAAAGACAAACAAGCCTATTGGTTAAAAGTATCTATCGGGAACAATGGTGTTCCGTTGGCTGAGTATTACTTCAAAAAAAGAACAGTGGCACCAGAACCGGTTGAAGAAGCCGCCAACGAAAACAACGAGGAAGTAAAAGACGCTTCAGGCGCTACCGTGATTCGTACCAATGCAACCTGTGCGGCAGGGAAAACGAAACTGATAACTTCATTAAAGGCTTTGGATGGTGTGCGGGATGTGAAGATCGATCCAAAGGGAACAATCAATATTAAATATAGCAGTGATGGAACGCCCTATTCAGGTTTATTGGCCACCATTAATGAAAATGGCTTCAACGCCAATAATCTGAAGACAAGTAATGCTTCCGCGAATCCCTGCGGTAAAATTGATGGAATAGGAAAGATCGATAAAATAGAAAAGCTTGACCCTCAGAAATTTGACCTGAAGCCTAATTTGCTGGACGCCACACCTGGTTATAGAAAAGCAGCGATAAAATTTGTGCCGCTCCAGGCAGACGCCAGTAAAGGGTATAGCGATAACAAAGTTTATAACTGGGTGGACTCTCTCGGCAACCAACACAGCGCAACGGGAAAAGAAATACTGGATGAAGTGAACCAGTTGGAAAAAGCATTGAATACTAGAGGACATTCTTTGCGTGACAAAAAACCTTTTGACGGACTCACGTTCCCATTAAAGCTGGTGGCAAAAAATGATTTAACGAATTGTGTTATTACTAATAACCTGGTAAAAACTTCCGGCCCAAAGTACCAGATCAATTCTTTTTCGAATCCAAAAAAATATACGGTTGTAAAAAACCTGGTTGCATCTACGATCTACGCTTATTTCGGTGAGGTGGTTACCAATGCCGCAGAATTCAAGATAGGCTGGTTAAATAGCTCAATCCTTTTTACCCGCACCGGCAATGATGCATCAGCTAAAATGGGACTGGTATTTCAACCTGCTATGTATGCAAAGGTGAACAAATGTGTTGTGGATGTTTCGGAGAATGCAGGGGGCACTACTCTTTTCTCTACTACGATAGATATTAAAAAGCCAGACGCAACTTTTCAGCCTTATAATTACTCCATGAGTTTTGGGGAGGCAGTAGAGCCGCAATATATGTCAAAGGATTACACCATGCGAACATACAACCTCTTGTTTTCTAATGAGGGCAATATCCTTCCTCCTGCAACCCGGTATGCAAAGCCATATTTTGTAACATTGAAATTTTACGATGCTGCCGGCAATTTGCTTACGACCAATCAACCAAACCAATTGATACTAAATAACCAATTACCTATGCCGCTCAATATTCCTGTGAGCGGGGGAAAACAATATGCTGGCTACAATTACGAATTTTTAGATCCGGGTCTTCATTGCTTCGGGTTCTTTTCAAGATCCACTGGATTTTCTGCAGATTATTATTCTATGGATAGCGGCTATGATGGAAAAAGAAAAATAAGCTCAGTAAAAGCCAACATGGAGATCGGGGTAAAGTATTATAACTGGCAACGACTGATCGATAACAATGCCCCGATTACCAAAGACTTTGTATTATTTGGGTATGATATCAACTCAGAAGAAAAATTTTATAAAGGCGATGGCCTGCCAGGAATAAGAATACCGGGCGGCTTTAAAAAAGAAGATCCTGACCAGGGAATTGTAACATTGCTTGGAACATCTTATAATCTCAATACCACGGACAAAAACAATTTCAGTGAAAAGATCTCGGAAACAATCGCAAATGTTGACTTCTTTATAGGGCCTGTTCCCTGCAATATCACCGTATCTGTTTCGGGCACCGTCAATATTAATGCTGACTATCAACGTGGAAATAACAGCGACATAAAAACAACACTGACACCTCATGCGGATATAACTATGCATGGTTCGGGAGGAGTAGATGCAAAGATTATGTATGCAAAAGTGTTTGCTGATATCAACCTCTTGTCCATTGATATGGCCTATGCGCTAGAGGTAAACAACGAAGATAAAAACAGGAATGTAAAAATTGATCCCCAACTGAAGGTAGGTGGCTTATCAGGACAAGTGTATTTCCAGGCAGGCTTCTGCATTCCAATACCACTTGTCGATGATATCTGCGAAAGTTTCAGGATAGATATTCTTAACTGGAAAGGCTTTGAAAAGAGCTTTAAGATCGATCCAAAAAAAGGCATTTCACTTTAAACTGGTGATCAAATAATTGTAAATGCTGATACGACATTATATGTTATCCGGCCTCCTGATCACCTGTGTCTGCCAGGTAGGAAAAGCATTACCTACTGATAGCCTGCCGAACTGTATTTCCGGTATGAAGAACCATATCCCCGCTTATCTGCTACGCGATATGGCTATAAGGGCCAACCGTGGTTCATCATAGTGCAGGATTCGCTTGCTGACAAGGTGATATGAAAATCAAATCATCGAACACATTTAAAATTCTATAACCGTGACTGCCAGTTAGTGTATATGAGTAATAATAAATCCCAATAATAATAATCTAAATAAAATATAGGATGAAAAACCGAATCCAACCCGGGTAATATATCAAAGCAGATTTTAAATATTTAATTATTACCCCACCTTATTCTGTCGGGCTTTTAAGCCAGGATAAATCAAAAAGGGGCGGAACATAAGGGCACCCAACCGGCTGTTGTGTAGCAGAATTAATCTAAAAAAATCAATGCATATTATCTTTTTAGTCAGTGCCACTCTTATTTATGGGTGCAGTTATGCTAATCCGGCAATGGATAGCCTGCCCGGCTGCATTTTAAAAATGAAACAAAAAGATAGCCTTTTAATAGTGGAAAAATACGATTATAAAGGCCAGCAATGGTATGGTATAAGCAGAATGCTTACCGACCAGGAAAAGAAAGAGGTTAATTACATACACACTATCAAATTTTATAACCCTGGCTGTAACTTGATAGCTTCATGGCGAACAGGTGGCAATGGCATAATACGAGTCAACGCTATACTACCTGACAGCAACGACAAAACTAAAATTAAAAAAGTTGAGGAAAAAGTTCCCAAAAAAACCATGGCTGTTGATAGTTTACCATCTTGCATTTTAAATATGAAAAAAGACAGCTTTTTAATTGTGGATGAATACGACTACAAAGGACAACAATGGTTTGGCATAAGTTCAAAACTAACTGAGGAGGATAATATGTTCATCATCAAATTTTATAACCCGGCTTGTAAGCTAGTCGCCACATGGCATGGAGGGACTAACCGTGTACTTCCCGATAGTATAGATAGAACCAGGCTCTTAAATATAGAAAAGGTAAAAGCTCCTGAAACAATTCTTACTCGTGCGATAAAAAATGATGCGCTCTCTATATCAGAATATGAATATTTGGGGCAAACATTGTATTTTCTAAATGAGCGAACCGATAGATTTAACCCAAATGCACAAAAACCAATGATTGTAGTAAAACCCTACTATGATAAAAACGGAAGGGTAATAATAGCTTTTAAGAGAGCCACTTCTTCATCATTTCTCAGAACCCAGGGATGGCAGCCAAATACTGTACAACAGAAAAGTCTTCAAAAAAAAGGAATCATTTGGTATAATCTTCAACCAAAAAACTGGAATAAATCACCTGGAATTCCCCTGATATATTATAAATTACTTCCACATTTACATCAGTAAAAATTGACTTCTGCAACCGTTCGTCGATTTAAAGGCCACTTTGAGCTATTACCAGGACATTTCAGCCCCAAGCGTTATAGATTTGGGTTTCGAAACAAATTCTTAATCACTATCAATAAAATAATATAAAAATGAAAAGGATCTTAGGAACAGCCTTAGCAGTAACCGCACTCTTTGCCTGCAACACTAACACTGGTAGCGATAAAACGACTGACAGCAAAACCACCCATTCAGGCGATTTGTATTTTGATTATACCATAGACGGTAAAGAAATGCATGTGGATGCTGCAGATATCATGAGCACCTACCGGGCAAATAATACAGATACCGTTTTTACTATCCATGCCGGTAAAGAAGATGGCACTACTTTGTTATTGACCATACCACATGATATGACAAACCCTTCAACTACCCCATCCGGTTCTCCTGATCTTAAAATGAATATAAGCCAGGGCAGTGCTTCATTACAAAACTATCCTGAAAAAAATTATACATCAAATAGTTTTAACGGTACTTATCCGGAGAAATCACCTGTAATAACGGATGCAATTGTTGTAACTACAACAGAAGCACGGGGCGAAGAGGGAAGAATAATTACCGGCACGTTTAATATAAAAACTTATAGCGATAACAAAGAAACGGACCCTAAGAATACAGACCATGTTATCAAAGGGAAATTCCGAATAAAGCATGAGTTCAGCTCAATTAACGGTGGTAAATTTTAATCGTTTGGTTGAAGGAACTTTTGCAAGTGAAATGACATATAGCTAAGATGGCGCAAGCAAACCTAAAGTTCAATTAACCAACGGAAAATTCAGCGTAGTGTATAACACAAAAAAAGTCCTATTAAAAATTGTCAGCAATAAATACTTTCTATGAAAACTATCCTCATCATTTGTTTAACCGTCTTTTGCACCAATGCAAATGCACAGTTTGGAAAAAAATTATTGAACAAGGCCAAAGAAAAAGTGGAGCAAAAAGCCGAACAGAAAACTGAGGAGGCCCTTAACAAGGGTGTAGAAAAAGTGGAAGAGGCCGTCACTGGAAAGAAAAATACAAAAGAAAAAGATACTACAGGAAGCCAAACACCAAACACCGATAATACTGGCAGCGGCGGATCTGATTCCAAGACTGTTGTAGCTGGGGTAGCGAACGATGATGGCGAATTCATCATTAAAACAACAATCACCTGTGCTACGGGCAAAACGAAAATGGAAGCTTTGCTGAGAGAGGAAGATGAGGTAAACAGTGCCAGTATTGATAGCGGTACCGGCAAACTGTATTTGTCCGCTGGTGGAAAACAGGAAGTTTATACCAACGTAATTGAATTGATCCGCGCAAATGGATTTACTGCGGATGGTAAAAAACCAACCAAGGGCGGCCAGGGTTGTCAATAACATTATTATGAAAAAGATTATATTACTCCTATTTATTTGTATTGGCTCTTTTATCCCGGCGGGTTATTCGCAAGGGAAAACAGATGGGCTCCCTATTACCGTGCGCCTAAATACATCTGTCAATTTTCCGGACGGTAGTGTTGAACTGGCAGGTATAAGTAACAGTATTGACAATGAACCAGGTCAGGTACATATCGAGATCATAAAACCGGGTGGAGGTACAGATAACATATCGGCCCGGGCTGACAAACAAACAGGTGAGTATTTTGTAAAGTATACGCCAACGGAAACGGGTAAGTACCAGGTGATTGCTTATGCAGCAGATAAGAAACAAACAGCAAAGACAACTTTTTCGGTTCTTGCTGAATTTGATGCTGATGAAATGCTGGACAAATTTGACGCGGCAAAAGACAAAGCGGTGAATGCGTTGGAATCTTCGTTGAATGCGCTTGTACCCGAACTGGCGCCTGAACATGCAGCTAAAACAAAACTGGAAACACAAAAATTAAAGCAACAGATAAAAGAGTTTGACGGAGGCTGGGATAAGCTAAAAAAATCATTGCAAGATCTTCAAACACTTTCAAAAAAGTACCCGGAAATAAGAGCGATCGCCGCACCGCAATTGGGGCAACTCAGCAGCAAACTCCAGGAAAGTAGTGACCTCCTTAAACAAATAGAAAAAGACCTGGGCACCAGTAAGTCGCAGCAGTCCGATATCTGCAACAAATTTTACCAGGTGGGTGAGGCTTGTGCTCTTTTTTCAACGACGATGAATTTTGCCAGCGGTGGAATCATTGCTATAGGCAAATCGATCTTTATAGACAAAGTTTGGCCAAAGATTTCAGAAAAAGTAGCTACGAACAAGTTTGATAATAATGACAAATTTTTTTTTACCCAAAGCGGTAAAGCAGGACTAAGTGCGTTGGATGATATCAAATCGTTACAAACAAAATCATTTGGGGCCGGGATGGCGGGGGATTTCGTACAGTACGTTAGTGGAGAACTCTTCAGCGCCTACTGTACGGAATACAAAGGCCCCATCAGTGGTGATTTTGCCGTGGAAATGCAGAATGAGGGCAAGGTCTATCTACGTTATAAATTGTACTACGAAGGCAAAGCATCATTGTATTGCCTTAAAGAGAAGGCAAAAGGCGCTTTGCCCAAATTAAGTGGTTACCTAGAGGGCAACGTGGTAAAAATGGAATTTACAGATGACGTTTGGGCTGTAGAAGACAAATCGGACTGGGAAGAAATAAAAAATCAGCGGATACCTGCCCCTGTGATGCCTTTCAATGCAAGCGAAAAAGATCCGGGATTTGGTGCGGCAGCCCGGGGTGCTATGCCTGGCGCATTCTATTTTCCGCTACAAGCACAGATCGTGCAGGAAAAGATGGTCATCAAACTCATGCCCGCTCTCAGTGATTTTACATCGGCATTTTCCAATCGCACCGTGATGGTGGTAAAGGCTAAACAGCAGCCATACAACGTGGATGGTGCGGTATTTGAATACCCGATCAACAAAGCCACATTCATCCTTCAACGAAGCATGCGTATGCAGGAAAAATCACCAACGGTTACATTGCCGATAACAAAATCAAACGGAACCAATACGATGACTGGTGATTTTAATCGCACTGAAACGTTAACTGATACCAAAGTAGATTTCAATATGAAAATGACCCTGGTGAATGAACCATGGAAAAAATAAATAATGAATAAACGAAACAGGTCCTTACTGCTATTACTCTTGTTGTTGCTTGCGGCTGGTGCTGTCTGGTATTTTTATCCCAATAAGAAAAAACAAAAACAGGACAATTTCACGCAACAAGGGCAATTGGAAATAACGGCCGGCGATATTGTCATAGAGGTCTGGGATCACGATGCGGAAGATGGCGACAGTATACAAGTGTTTTTTAACGGAAAAATGCTGGCTGATTCATTGGCTATTCTCAATACCCATGTAGCATATCCGTTAGGTAAACTTTCTCCTGGTGAATATTGGATCGGGGTAAAAGCTATAAACGAAGGCAGCACATCTCCCGCCTCAGCTTATATCCGCCTCATAAATAAAAGCGACCCGGCATTGTATCCGGTAAATGCTGAAAACCTGGTAGAATTTTCAATGGAGGCCTGGGTTGACTCAGCAGCTTCCTGGAAGCTAATTGTTAAATAAAGCCATTATCAGCGCCTATTTACCAGGATAACATTCAACGATTTTAAGCCTCCCTTCAGCGAATCACCTGAAATAAGCTCTATCAGCAATCTAACTTTGGGTCATTAAATAAGTGCTATTATTATATGTTAGTACCGCCCTTATGATTTGTAAAACATTTCATTCTTGAATCGTCAATTAGCACTCTTTCCGATATCATTATTGTTGGCAATGGGTTCATTTTGCCAACATAGTTCGACCTGGCGTCTGGCAAAAAAAATATACCACCATCCTGATGGAATAATGATTACAGAATACCAGTATGATAGTAAAGGCAATATTTCTGGCGTGTCTCATAAAGAAGGTAAAAAACTGATCTATTCTGAAACAAATCTTAAAACAAACCAGCAAAACAAACTGATTGGATTTATAAGGGAATACGCTAACAATTTAACACCCCGCGAAACCTATTCCCTGGAATACAATGCAGAAGGCCAACTAAACAAATTAACTGAAACTATCTTAAAGGACAACAAAGAATCATTCCTCTTGTCAAAAGAATATAAATGGGATGCCCGAATGATCGAAGTAACTGAGTTGAGAGTCTCCTTTGGCGGCATGCTTACACAAATTGCAACGTATCTGCTGGACAATGCAAAGAACATTCTGAGAATTGAATACAGCGATAAAAATGGAAAGGAAACAGCATCCCCTTTTGTTTTCACCGGCTATGACTCACAAACGAATCCTCACTCGCTTCTCGGCAATTATACAAAAGGCGACATTACTTCAGCCAATAATAATCTTGATGAAAACCTGGAAGGAAACTCAAGTACAGGGAAATTATCGTACACGTATAACAAAGATGGTTTTCCGGTAGAAGCAAAAACCACATATACTTTTGCTGATTCAGGACCGTTGAATCATAAGGTGCAATATCAATATATAAAAGTTCCTGGCGTACTAATACCGGCCACGAAAACGTCTTTCGTGATCCCGGATACGATCCAAAAGAAGGCGATCGCAGGAAATTTTGCCAACATTAGTGTCTGCCTGTACCAGAAGGACACTGTTTACCTGCTTTCAAAAAAACAAGTGGCCCAGAATCGTTAAACAATGCGCTTCGAAGATCAGTACTATGCTGGCAGCGGTAAGTTTGTCAAAAGCAATATTTATACACAGGAATGGAATTTGCCAAGGAAAGACCGGCAAACTATTCCTGAGCTGGCCGTTATTAAATTGTAAGGAAATAGATATAGCCATTCATTGAACACTCAATTAATAACTCATTATTAAAATAAAAATCAAATGACAAAATCAATTTTTGCAATCATTGCAGCTGCTACATTCTTCGTTTCCTGTGGTGATAAAAAGAAAAGCGACAGCGGAAAAAGCAATATTTCAACAGAAACAAGTACCTCATCAGACATTGAAAGCAGGGATGAAAAATCTGGAAAAATTTCCATTGATGAAAAAACGGTGACAGGAAGAGTAACCACACAGTATTTTGGAGATAAAGAAAAAGGAAATTTCTCCGTGCTTTGCCAGCATAACGAAGGTGATGCAAGTAATCCGAATTTCGAATTGTTACAGGTCACTTTTGTAAATGAAAAAGATGCCACCAATTCAACACTAAAACTTTATAGCGGATCCATGCTACCTATGACAGAACCGGAAGCTGGAGCGGTAACAGTTTCCCTATCAGGCGTTGGTGCAGATATGGGTGATAAACCATATACTGGCTCAAGCAAGTCAACAGGATCGATCACTGTTTCCGATAGAACTCTGATCATTAAAGACATGCCATTGTACGATAGCGATGGAAAAATAAAAACTGTGAATGCTAAAATTCCTTTCTAAACCATTAAACCTTCCTAACAATAAAAGCTATCCTAACCAGATAGCTTTTTAAATTTTATTTAAGCCGGGATCAGATACTAAACGCCGTATCAATAATCTCCGCCTGTTCCTGCTGGTGCACTTTGTTATACCCTGTTGCTGTAGAGGCAGAAGGTTGTCTTCCGATCACCCCGTAATTAATGCAGTTCAGGTTCATTTTGAGAAATGAAGCAGCCCCCATATTCAATGGCTCTTCCTGCACCCAGAACCAGGTGGCATTACCATATTTTCGATGCAGGGCTTCAATTTGTTTAAAAGGTAATGGGTATATCTGTTCGAGCCGGATGATAGCGATATCGGTCCTGTTTTCTTTTTGTTTGCGCTCCGCCATATCGAAATAGATCTTCCCGCTGCAAAACAAAACTTTTTTAGTGCCCGCTGCATCAGCAGTGGGATCATCGATCAGTTCTTTAAATCCACCATCCGTAAACTCTTCAATTCTTGAATAGCTGCCGGGGTGCCGGAGATTGGCTTTGGGGGAGAAATCGACCAGCGGCTTTCTGAAAGGCCAGGCCAGTTGTCTTCTTAATGCATGAAAGAAATTTGCCGACGTAGTAATATTGGTGATCACCATATTCAGTTCTGCACACATTTGCAGGAACCGTTCCAGCCTGGCACTGCTGTGTTCGGGCCCCTGCCCTTCATAGCCATGTGGCAGTAATAAGGTAACTCCGTTCATCCGGTTCCATTTTTGCTCCCCGGCCACAATAAATTGGTCGATCATGATCTGGGCACCATTGGCAAAATCACCAAATTGCGCCTCCCATAATACCAATGTATTCGGGTTGGCAAGGGCATAACCGTATTCAAAACCCAGGACACCATACTCACTTAATAAAGAGTTATAGATCCTGAAAAGACCTTGTGCGCCCGGAACCTGGCTCAGGCGGTTATAGGCTTTATCATTTTCTTCATTCCGCAATACTGCATGACGGTGTGAGAAAGTGCCCCGCTGTACATCCTGTCCGCTCATTCTTACATTCTTTCCTTCAAGTAGTAAACTGCCATACGCCAGCAATTCACCAGTAGCCCAATCCACTTTATTTTCGGTCTCAAATAACTTTATTTTATCCTGCAATATTTTTTCCACTTTGCGCAGCGGCTTAAAATCGCCAGGCCACTTCATCAACGCATTAAATATGGTTTTGAAATTGTCTGTTGAAATAGCTGTCACAGGGGATTGATCAAAATCAGTTTCAGTAGCCCGTCTTAATTTTTTCCATTCTACTTCCGGTGCCTGGTAATGGTAAGGCAAAGGGTGTTGCTTCACTTCGTCTAATCTTTCCTGCAGGTCAGCCCAGAATTTTTTCTCCATTTCTTTAGCCAGTTCCTGCGCATCATCTTCGCCGTTCTCCAATAAATATTTTACATATACCTCCCTTGGATTGGGATGTTTGTCAATCAAGGCATACAAATGAGGTTGGGTAAATTTCGGATCATCCCCTTCATTATGACCATGTTTGCGGTAGCAAACCATGTCAATAAAGAAATCAGCATTGAATTCCTGGCGATAACGGGTAGCGATCTCCACGCATTTCACCACCGCCTCAGGGTCATCTCCGTTTACATGAAATACCGGCGCTTGTACAGCAGCGGCTAATGAAGTACAATAATCAGAACTCCTGGCATCATCAAAGTCAGTAGTAAACCCGATCTGGTTGTTAATTACAAAATGAATGGTGCCGCCCGTATAAAAACCTTCCAGGTTGCACATCTGTAATACTTCATACACAACACCCTGACCTGCGACGGATGCATCACCATGAATTAATATCGGAAGGATCTTATCGAAATCGCTTTCATACAGCACATCTGCTTTGGCTCTGGCAAAACCAACTACTACCGGGTCAACCGCTTCCAGATGCGAAGGGTTGGGCATCAGTTTCAGGTGGATGGTTTTATCATTGATCGTTTGCACTTCACTGCCATAACCCATATGATATTTCACATCACCGCTGCCCATCGTTTGATCCAACTTGGCGGTTCCTTCAAATTCGCTGAAGATCTGCTCATAGGTCTTGCCCATAATATTGGCCAGTACATTCAATCTTCCGCGGTGTGCCATCCCGATTACTACTTCGTGCACATCGTTATCAGCAGCTGTATTAATAATAGCATCCAACGCCGCAATGGTTGTTTCGCCACCTTCTAAAGAGAAACGTTTCTGTCCTACATACTTGGTATGCAGAAATTTTTCAAACATCACGCCCTGGTTCAGCTTCTCCAATATTCGTTTTTTCTTGACCAGCGGCAGGGGTACCAGCATTTTCTTTTCTACTTCATTGGTCAGCCAGTCAATTTTTTTCTGGTCGCTGATATATTTGAACTCAATACCAATATGTGCGGCATAGATTTTCTCCAAATGATTGTAAATATTCCGGAGAGAAGTGGTACCAAGCCCTATCAGGTTACCTGCCTGAAATACGGAATCTAAATCAGCTTCTGAAAACCCATAAAACCGAAGCTCAATATTGGCACCCCGGTCTTTGCGGGTGCGAATAGGATTGGTCTTCGCCAGCAAGTGACCTTTATTCCGGTAACCCAGTATCATCCGGTAAGCCCTGATCTCCCGCATCCAGTCTACATCAGGGGCAGAAGGTTGTTTTATGGAATCTGGCGAGGCCGAAGCTTCTTTACTATTACCATTGGTGGCAACACTACTAATAGCAAAATCGAAGCCTTCAAAAAATTTCTTGAATTCGGGGTCAATGGTATCTGGATTTTTTAAAAAATCCTGGTACATACTTTCAATAAAAGCGGGGTGCTGACTGGTGATGTACTGGATATCCTTCATAAAGAAATTGACAAATATTGTAAGGAATTTGGGTTGACAAATCTACACTATTTAGGGCAATGGCAGATCACAGAATTCCCAGCCACACAATAGTATTCTTGCTATTAACGAATCAGCATCCTGATCTGAAAAAGTTCTTTATTCAGCTTTTTGATAGCCTGTTCCGTGTTGGTATGCTATTAAAAACCGATTGGTGCGTGCAAAAAAAATTGAGTCAGGGGTGATGATTCTTCTTTTTTACAAGCGCAAAGAAGGAATGTCGACTGGTGAATTAAAAGGACCCATTTATTACTTAAAAATTTTGCAGAATGCTGTAAAGTATAGTTTTCGGGTGTCTTATCTGTCCTGCTTCTGATCAGCCTAGAACTACGTTTAGGAAATTGACTTCCTCAACACAATAACTATAATTCTAAAACAAATTGATTATCAACACATTAATAAACAAATGGCGAATCTGCCCTTCCCTGTTTAAGACACCCAAAATTAGGATCCAGCAGTATAAAGTCAATAAATTCTATTGATTAAATACGGGTTTTTCGTTGCTAAGCCTTACCTTTGCCATCCCAAAAAACAAGTAAGAATGGCTAATCACAGCGCAACAAAAAAAGATGCCCGCCAGGCGGCTAAGAGAACAGCTAGAAACAAGTACTACGGTAAAACTACCCGTAACGCTATCCGTGACCTGAAAGTTCTTAAAGGAAAAGAAATGGGCGAAAAATTCCCTGAAGTGGCTGCCATGATCGATAAACTGGCTAAGCGCAATGTTATTCATAAGAATAAGGCGGCTAACCTGAAGAGCAAATTGGCAAGAAAAGCCAATGCAGCTAAATAAATAGATTAAACAAATTATTTGAAAGGCATTCCATTCCGGGATGCCTTTTTTATTTTTAGTACTCCAGCTTTTTTAAAAGAAATTTTTCTTTGCGTTATTATCATGAAAATCTAATCTGAGCTTCTCTTAATCTTTAATAACTTACTAGTACATTTCCGGATGGTTTTTTGAAAATTTAATCAGACACTTATTTGACAGGATTAGGTATTTACAGCAACTGACTGCCCCTTCGTTTCATTATTTTTTTACCCATATTACAGTAAACCTTTTTCATTCCCATATTATAGGTTTCTAAAATATCAATTCATGTGTTTTTGTGATTTGCTAATAAAAAAGGAGGCCGTCTTTCAACAACCTCCTTCCAAAAATTGAACTCATAATTTCTCTATTACTGTTTTACAAGTTTTATCACCTTCTTGCTCATGCCCTGAACCACTTCTACTATATACAATCCGGAAACATAACGATCACCAATTCTTATTTCCTCGTCTGAATTTATATTTTGCTTTTGCTCTATCACTCTTCCATACATATCCGATACCCTGATGCTGATTTTTTCATACAGATCGCCGGAAACATAAAGCCTGAAATAAGTTTCTGTGGGATTGTTGAACACTTTCACCTTAAAGTCCTGGTTACCTACAATATAATTTGAAATATCAACAACACCCCGGGTAGCAGGCACTTCGCAATTCGGTAAACAATTACCCAGATAAGAACCATTGTTCAACAACGCCTGGTATGCATTGATGGATACACAGATAGTTTTACAATTGGTTGGGTTACCTCCCGGTATATGACAAACTTTTACTTTAACATTATTACCGTTGCTTGAACAGTTGATATTGAAATAAGTAATGTTAACTGTTGCAGTAGCTGTACAACCGTTTGCATCTGTAACTATTACGGTATAGTCAAAAGCCTGACCATCCGTGTAGCCTGTTGGTGTAACAGAAGCTACAGTCAAAGCGCTAACGGATGGATCGGTACTTGCTGACCAGTTATAACTAAACGGTGCCAACCCATCTGTGATAATCGGTGTTAACGTTCCGCTAGCTCCGGGCAATCCTGGAATACCAAAGAATATATACCTGTTGTTACCCAGTGAGACAGAAGACAGTGTGCAGGCAGCACAAACCGCTGCAGGCTGGAAACCCACGACGGCAGGACTGGCGTCGGTACCACTGGAGAGATAAGGTACATAAGTAACATTCCCTGAAACTTTTGTAGCAACAACAGCTGCATTTGCCGTTCCATACCAGTTACAGGTAGCATTCAAATCACCAGTACCTGCATTTTTAACTCCAAAAGTATTTCCTGACAAATTATTATTATTAACTGTAATCGCCTTGCCGGTAATATTTTCGCCTGTTGGCACAATCACACCATTTACAGAACCAGAAACAATATTATTAATGACGGTAACAGGTCCCGTATAAGATCCGCCTCTTAGCCTGATACCACCTCTGTTTACATCCCCCGATGTATTGGAGTTAGTTATTACGTTCTGCGAAATGGTAACATTGCCGGCTGCACCAGCTACCTGAATGCCTTGCTGTGTTGTATTACTGATTAAATTGGCACTGATTAATGAGGATGTTATTCCGTCCGTATTAATGCCCGAATTTACGGTAGTGTTTATCGTGTTATTAGTAATCGTTGTTGTTACTGCGCCATGCGAAGGAGCCCCCGGCCCGATTTGCATAGCATTACTTGCCATACCCTGAAACAGGTTATCATCAACAACAACAGTGGCAGTATTCGTAGCTGTTCCTGTAAATACAACCAACTGACCAGAATTTGCATTAACTATATTTTTATTAAAAGTCAGGTTTGCATTGATTGTACCCGCCCCATTTCCATTATAACTCATTGGGCTGCTAACCGTCACAAATTTAAACCCTTCAATGTTCACTGTTTTGGAAGCTGCATTATCAACAGTCAAACCTCCGGTTATAATTGCTTCCGCTACCCGGACACCTGTATTAGGTGAGATGAGGTTGTTAGGGCCAAGTATGGTGAGTGATTTATTTACTACTACATTTTCGGCGTATGTTCCTGCTCCAACGGTGATAGTATGTCCGTTTAAAGTATTTGTCGCATTTATTGCTGATTGAATAGAACAGAAATATTCATTTGTATTGGTGTTGATAACCACATTTCCATTTGTAGTAGAAGTAATCAGATTATCCCAATATGCATCATACGAGTCTGCACTTTGATTGATTGCTAGAAGAGTAGGATCATTAAAATTATATGCCTGCATGATTATATCGCCCAGATAAGTAGAACCACCTGAAGCTATGGTTCCCACAACAATATTATTTACTAAATATTCCAAGTTTGCTCCAACAAGTCTAAATTCAAGATTATACCACGAATCGTAAGTAATTGCAACACCTGTATTTACCCAACCTACATTCCCGTCCCAAAAATAAATTCCAGGAGAAACTGCATCAGGATTACGGAATCCAATTATTGGAAAAATGGTTACGTTATTGGTAATGTTAAAGGCAGTAGCCCACATGTCTGATCTTCTGTGTTTGGTTGCCCAATCTGCTGGTATATACAGGTCTGCTTTTGACTTGGTAATACATCCACCACATTGATTGAATTTGCGGCCTTGTGTATTGTAAAATGTGCCTTGTTGGCCTCCAGGGCGGTTTAATGCACCATCTGCTATTCCATCAATCGATATTTTTAATACATTATTACCTGCTAAAACAGCAGAAGTAAAACCTGCTGGCGGGTAACGGTCAGGATACCAGGTATTATTAACGTTTGTTGGAGATAAAACCGGGTTTACATTAAAGTTTTCGTTAAGGAA